>ENA-OSEY01000788-OSEY01000788.1-marine-metagenome-genome-assembly--contig:-NODE-788-length-22406-cov-3.455238_pt1 | contig 22406 bp, 19 predicted proteins | sample MGYA00248465_ERZ534230 | MGnify/ENA primary metagenome ERZ534230 (study PRJEB26409, sample SAMN06344110) | marine metagenome | isolation source: Sea water from surface | place: Atlantic Ocean:Southern...
TATGTTGATGCTAAATAAAGAATTAAGAAAAAATGAAAAATATGTAATAACTGGCGGTGTTCCTGTAGGGGTACCAGGAACAACTAATTATTTATCAGTTTTAAAAGGTGTTTAAAACTTTTCTGAATTTATAATCTTACCTAGACTAGGGTGTGTTTTATCACACTCTTCATCACATACAAAGTAATCCTCTTCTAGTCTCTTAGTTCCTTTTTTATTGAAATAAGCCCACTTGCCAACTTGGAATCCAAATTTATAACTACCTTCATATTTTTTTTGTCCATTAGGATAAAACCCAGTCCAAGGTCCATCAGGGACTCCTTCTAAATATTCCCCCTCATACTTTTTTCTCCCATCTTCATACCAACCAGTCCACTTTCCAGTTTTCCATCCATATTCTATTGGCCCCTGTTCTTGTTTTTTCCCATTTCGATATTCTTTAAATCCAGGGCCACTATATACTTTTTTACTTTCTAACGATTTGAATCTTCCTCCGCTATCAAATAAAACTTCGTCCATGTTTACTGGTGTATCAGATGAGCAGCTAAAGATAGTATAAAGAAGTAAGATAAATAATTTTTTCATTATTTGATTTGTTTGTTTGCCCAAATATAATAACTAAAGATTATAGGGAAAAGATTTTGAACACTAATCCTCAATCACAACTTCATCAGAGAAGATCCAAGCATCACCACCGCTTCCAGCGTGCCAGGTAGGGCATTTTTTTCTATTACGCGCTGTTATTAAAATATATCTGGCTGATTGATTTAACTGATGGAATTTCACTTCTTTCCGATTTGATTCCCCATAATTTTTTCCATCTTTCATAATAAGTTTCTTTCTATTTATGAAGTTTTGTCCATCAGAAGAAAACGATACACTCACTGATTTTGGTAAAAATATCCAAGACTGATGAGATTCCAAAAAACTGCAGATAACAGTGTTTATCTTTTTGTTATTATGCAGATCAACAGTGATTTGCATATCCTTTCTTTCCCATCCTTGCCAATACCCATCATTGTGGTTTTCTGAACCAACTAACCCATCAATCAAGTTTTCTTTCCCAGAACCAGCATATTTTTCAGCATAGCTTGAATTATACACAACTGTTTTTCCAATTGCTTTATGGAAATAAAATGTTTTTTCTGATACGGGACCAAAAGAACCATCTAACTGTAGGATACTAGCTTTGATAGTTGTTGTTTTTTCTATTGAAAAATCTTTTTTAAAAATCGTGGAGGACTTATTTGGATGTTCTCCATTGGTTGTGTAATAAATTGGTTCTCCAGGATGTTCAGAAGAAAGAGAAATCAGAAAACTATCAACGGTAGATCTTTTAATATTCACCTCAAATGAACCGGGAGAATAATTCCATTCCAATTTTTTAAATCTCTTTTTTAGTTCTTTTAATCTAAAGTAAAAATCTTCATAGGAATTTGTACCTGCTCCAGACCATAAAACTTCAGATAAAGCACTCATTCTTGGCAAAACTCGATATTGTGCAATTTCTGGTGTTTGAACATATTCAGTCCAGAGGTTTCCTTGCCCGCCTAAAACAAATTTGGAGTTTGTGCTGTCCAGTTCCTGAGGAATTGGATTAAAAGAATAAACAGTCTTTAACGTTGTCATTCCTCCAAAGGCAGCAGCAGGCGCATTTTCAGGATCTGATTGGTAGTAATCAAAATAGCAATGAGAGACAGGGCACATAATTACGTCGTGACCAGCTTTAGCAGATTTAATACCATCATCAAATCCACGCCAACTCATTACTGTTGCAGATTTGGCTAATCCTCCTTCTAAAATTTCGTCCCACCCAATTAATTTTTTATTTTTAGAAACAATAAATTTTTCTATTTCTTTTATAAACCAGCTTTGTAGTTCGTGCTCGTTTTTTAATTTTTCTTGAACGATTCTAGTCTGGCACTTTTCGCACTTCTTCCAATTTAGTTTGTCTGCTTCATCACCACCAATATGTATATATGGTCCAGGAAACAAAAGAGAAACTTCTTCTAGAACATCTCTAAGAAACGAGAAAACATTATCGTTTCCTGCGCAAAAAATATCTACGTTTGGCCAATATGATCCCGGGTTAACAGGAATATATTTATTATTACATGAAAGTTCTGGATAAGCAGAGAAGACTTCTGATGTATGCCCAGGCATTTCAATCTCAGGGATTACTAATATATTTTTCTTTCCAGCATATTCTACAACCTCTTTTATTTCCTCTTGTGTATAATAACCACCATACGTTGCTTTTTCATTTTGTTTTGCAGGCGACTGTTCTTTCCAAGGTTCATGTCTTCTATCCACTCTCCATGCTGCTTTTTCGGTTAAAAGTGGATATTTTTTTATTTCAATTCTCCACCCATTATCATCGGTTAAGTGCCAGTGAAAAACATTCATTTTGTGTAGAGCAATCATATCAATATAAGTTTTAATAAAATCAACATTGAAAAAATGGCGGGAGACATCCAGATGCATACCTCTATAGCTAAAAGAAGGAGCATCTTTAATTTCGCAAGAAGGGATAAAAGATGTTTTTGGTTTTAACCCTTTTTCTAAATTCGGATCACACAACTGCCTAAATGATTGGAAGCCATAAAATAGACCAGGTTCGTGCGATGCTTCTATTGTTATAAAACCTAGGTCACTTATGTTTAGCTTGTATTCTTCTTTGCCTAAACTGTGTTTAGCGTTTAGGCTAATATTTATTTTGTTTTTTGGATCATTTATTGTGTGTTCTATTTCTAGATCTTTTAAAGGTTTTAAATAATTTTTGAATAGTCCCGCTATATATTTTTCATACTTTGAATTATTTTCAATGTTTATACCTTTGATAGAGTTTAAATCAAAATATTGGTTGGATTTTTCGATACTTGTTGGTTTTGGAATAATATTTATAGATGTGTCTTTCATGGTTTTTTGATTGTTATTACAAGAAAAAAGTAAACAGGTTATTGAAATTATTAAACGATACAATTCAATTAAGTATTTAATTTTTTTTGAATTGCTATCAACGAAATAAACTCATATATAATATTTGCAGCGAGTAGACTGGTAATATGAGCTGGGTCATATGGTGGCATTACCTCAACCATATCAAAACCTATAAAATTGATTTCTTTCAGTCCCCGTACAAATGAAATTGCATCATAACCAGTAAACCCGCCGGCTTCAGGTGTTCCCGTTCCTGGCGCAAAAGCAGGGTCTATAAAATCTATATCAAAGGTTAGGTATGCTTTTTTATTGCCGATTCGATTTTTAACTAAAGATAGCGCTTTTTGAATGCCCATAGAATGTAGTTCTGGGCCTGTAATTGATAATAAACCAGCGTCTTCGGACATTGAAAAATCATTTTTATCATATAAAGGACCCCTTAATCCTATTTGACTAGAGAGGGATGCGTCAATTAAGCCTTCCTCTATGGCTCTACGAAAAGGAGTTCCGTGAGTATCTTTGTTATCATAGTATCCGTGCCAAAGATCACTATGTGCATCAAAATGTATTAACCCTACAGGCCCATGTTTTTTTTTGATTGATCTAAGTATTGGCAGTGATATGGAATGATCTCCGCCCATGAAAATTGGTACTATGTTTGGTTGAAACAAACTTGCTGTTTCTTGCTCTATGAGCTTATGTGATTCTGGAAGGTATCCAGGTACGATTGGTATGTCACCATAATCTATACCACTGCAGTATTTAAATACTTCTATATTCTGAGCGGGGTTATATGGTCTTAATAAAAGAGAGTTGTCTCTAATTCCAGAAGGCCCAAATCTAGCCCCAACTCGAAATGTAGCTCCCGTATCAAATGGAATCCCAGCAATTAAAAAATCGACGTTATTAAGGTTGGTCGTGTGTGGCAATCGCATAAAGGTTCGAATACCTTCAAATCTTGGATACTCCATTGCGTCTAAGGGTGTATGTTTTTTATTCATGTTTTATTTTAAAATTAATTTTTTACCAAAAAAAGAAACAATTAGTATTTGAGAAATAATGCCAATTATTAAAAGGATCCACCACGGTAAACCAAACCCTGCAGGTATTGTACAAAGGAAAAGAGCTGCTAGCCCTGCAGATATAGCATATGGCATTTGTGTCCAAACGTGATCCATAAGTTCACATCCGGATGCCATTGACGTTAATATTGTTGTATCTGATATGGGAGAACAATGGTCTGCCCAAACCGCACCGGTTAGTACACAAGCAACAGAAGAATACATAATATGGTAGTTTTCCGGGTTTGCTGCTCCATGATTCTCCATTACTGCCCAGGAAAGAGGGATCACTAAAGGCATTAAAATTGCCATAACCCCCCAGCTACTTCCCGATCCAAATGCTGTTATAGCAGCAACAACAAATACAATTGCAGGTAACAAATTCATGGGGATAGCATCTCCAAGGTTTGAAACAATATACTCTGCAGTTTGTAGGTCTTTAGATACATCCGCCAATGCCCAAGCAAGCAATAAAACCAGTAACCCCATTAACATAAATTTAACGCCACTGAACCAGGCGTCCAGTGTTTCATTAATACTTAAAGTTCCACTACTTATCGATAATATAGCTGCTGTAATTGCGCTAAGAAGCGTAGAGTGCATAAGAGCTGAAAATGTATCAGAACTACCTAATATTTCCCTCATCGTTGATCCTTGACCAGAAGTAAATACAAAGTAAAACATAGAAAAAACCAGAACTCCAATGGGTATAACCGCATTCCTCGCTTTATAGGATATGTTTTCTTTTACAAATAGATCATTTTCTTGTGAATGTGCATTTGTCTTTTTTGATGATGAAAGATTTCCAAGAGTAGTCTGATTCGAATTTATAGCCTTTTGTTCTGCTTTTAACATAGGTCCAAAATCTTTTTCTGTTCCAACAATAAGCCCAACTAAAACAATTGCTAGAAATGGGTAAAAACTGTAAGGAATAGAATTTAAAAATAGTCCGTACGCAGACAGATCAAAACCTTCAATGTTTAATAATGCATCAGAAATAATTCCAACCTGAAAACCAATCCAAGTTGTAATGATTGCCACGGTTGCAACTGGCGCAGATGTTGAATCAACAATGTAAGCTAGTTTTTGCCTCGATATTTTTAGCTTATCACATAGCAATCTAGAGGTATTCCCCACGATTAACGTATTTGAATAATCATCAAAAAATATGATTAAGCCAAAAAGCCAAACAGAAACCTGCCCCTTTTTACGAGTGTTTGCTTTTTGTATTAAGTGTTTTATTATTCCATGCATTCCACCGTTTCGGTATACCACCCCAACCATTCCGCCAAGCATAAGAGTAAAAAGCATTAAAACTGCATGATCTTTATTAATAAACGTGTTCAAGATGTATATATTAAAGGAACTAAGTAAAGATGAAATAATGTTGAGTGGGCTAAAAGCGCTAATTGACCAAACACCAAACCAGATAGCAATAAACAAAGAAGGAACAACGGATCTAGTTGCAAATGAAAAAGCAATGGCAATGAAAGGTGGTAAAACAGAGATCCAGCCTGGGACAATATGTTTTTTCATTTTATAAATGTTTTTGGATTCTTGAGATAAAATAAAAGTTGCTTCTCCAGTTTGAGATATTTTTAAATTATTAAATGATATGACACTTTTGGTTTGTTTGTCAGGGAAAAATTCATCGTTATTAATTTCTAAAACATATTGATTGTCTTTTAAAAAGTTCCCAGAAAACGTAATGTCAAAAGAAATGTCATTTAAAATTATTTTAGGAGCAGAAACCTTTGTTTGATTTCCAACAATAAGGGAGCAAGCAAAAATTAATTTTATAAATATTTTTATCACTTAACCTTATTTGATATACGCCAGTTTTTTTGTTTTTCTTTCAGTAGAAGAAGCAATAGAAAAAAAGTAAACGCCTGAAGGAATTTCGTTTCCTATACTGTTTTTTCCATCCCACACGAAAGTATGATTCCCTGTGTGATGCTCTGGTAATTTTGCATGTATAATTTTTTGACCTAATTGATTAAATATTGTAATAGTAATGTCTTCTCTTGTTAATGTTTGATAAACGATACTTGCTCTCCCATTAAATGGATTTGGAGATATTGATTTAATTAATATGTTCTTATTTAGAACCGTATTATTATCCAAATCGTTACTTGCAGAAACAGGAGTAAATTGGATAGCATCAAACACAACAAATGACCCAGTAGAAGATGGACCAACAACATCTCTTAGGATTATACTGCAACGTGATCCTGAAGATAAATAAATAGATGATATAGAAAAAAAGTTTCCTTGGTTTGTGTTCTGATTTACTGTTACAGAGTGCTTTTCACTTATTCCGTCTTGGTCTTTAATATTGATTTCGTACATTGCTTCTGTAGCAGCATCTAGACCTTCGGGTATAAAAATCTCAATATTATATTCACCCTCTTGTTCAATATGAGGTACCCAAATTGCATAGTGTCGACTGTTTTCTTCTATATTAATTGCAGGGCTAACCCAGCAGTCATTATTGTATCCGAAGTTAAGATAGCTCCAATCAGGGCCTTGAAATCTTTCAAATCCATTGTCTCCATCATCAATTAGTGTATTTGAAGACCAAAGCCATTCGCTTTTATTACCTCGAAATTGCTCTATCGGGTCGATATATTCATGCCACCAACCAAAGGGATCCACTGCATATGGGTTGTCAGAATCAAAAAAATGGCTTCCTTTTCGAACTTCAAAATGTAGGTGTGAATTTATAGCACATCCCGTGTTTCCAGTAAAGCCTAAGGTGTCGCCTGTTATTACATTATCTCCAACGTTAACCATTAAAGGGGGCATCATGTGAAGATATACTGTAAAGTAATCATTACCATGAGCAAGTATGATTGTTCCTTGGTCTCCATTCGGGGATATACCACCAGGGCAAGGATTTGCTGGAGAAGAAAAAGAAGCCCATAAAACATAGCCATCGGCTGGTGCTAGTATAGGCGTATTTAAAGGCATAAAATAATCTACACCAGCATGGCCATCATAGCATGATGTACCAGTTAAACAATCAGGGTATATTAAATCATCTGTGAACTCAACACCATCAAATCGTAAAAACATGTTATCTTGTTGATTTGTAGATGGGTGATGGTGATCTACACAATTAGAAACTGGATACTGTTCGAAACTTGGTGGAACATAAGGCCTGATATTTAAAAAAGGTTCTTGACCGTTTATCAATGAGAAAAATAAGAAGAGTGTAAGTTTTTTATATGATATGATGGATAATTTTTTCATTGTGGTCTAACTTTCATTGAAATATACTATTATCATATTAAAGAATTGAATATTAAATAAGGATTTAAAATGAAAACATTACACCACTTCTTTTTTGCTTTTATACTATTAGGAAATGGCTTTTTGTTTAGTACAGATATGGATAGCTCTTTTTCTGTAAAGTGGGAAAATGACTCTTGGGGTTCAGGTGGTTTGTTTCCCGCTGGACCTCCTTGGAATATGGTTGGCCCTTATGATTTTGACAATGATGGATTTGGAGATTTTGTTGTGTCCAGCTCTTATGCTGGACAATATTGTAATGGTGCATATCACTATGAAGCAGTAAGTAATGATTCTATCGAAATCCAATGGGTGTATACTTTTTATGATTTAAGTTGTGATTATGATGCTTATTCAAGCATTGCTGTTGGAGATCTTGATGGGGATAATAATCAAGAAATAATATCTCTGGTGGATACTAGCCCTGGTGTTTCTGGACAGAATGGACTTCAGGTTTTTGAGTGGAGCCCGGATTCAATGTCGTTCTTATCTTCCCCCTCTTATACTTGGAATATGGGGTTGGATAGCGTTTGGGAAGCCGCACAGATTTTGGTGGAGGATTTGGATGGTGATTTAAAAGATGAGATTGTTGTTTCAATAATGGATGGTCCTTGGGAGCAAATTGGAAATGGCGGAAGCAGTCGACTAATGATTTTTGAGTTAGATACAGTTTTTTATGATACAACATATAATGATGATGGAACTATAAATACAATAAGTGATTCTGCTCTATTTTCGGTTGAATTTGAAGATGATTCTTGGACAAACTGGAGTGGATATAATATATCTACAGGAGATCTTGACAACGATGGTTTTACAGAAATCTACATTGTAGCATTTGATTTTTATCATGTTATTGTTTTCGAAAACGTAATGGAAAACGAGTACGAATATCAAACAGATTTTTATGTTAGTTCCGAAGCCTATGAGTTTGGGAATCAAAGTTTGATTATAACTGATATGAATGGAGATGGATACAATGAACTGTTTGCAGCAACTTCAGGTACCAAGTCAGGAGAGATTCCCTTGACACCAGGCAAGCTATATGGAGCCGGTAATGTAGAAGATGTAAGCCTGTTGACTTTTTCAGATTTTAATTATTTTGCAAGTTATGAAGGAGGGCTTCGCCAGATTGTGGCAGGAGACGCTGACAATGATGGGAACCTAAATTTGTATTTAGCAGGTCACTATGATGAGGCTTTATATGATTGGGAATATATTGGACAAGACCCTCTTAATGCGTCAAGTTATTCTGAGCATGTTATATTTATGGATGACACAACGGATGATGGTGGTTTCGGTTTAGATCAGGGGAAGGTTCGAGTTGCAAAACTTTTTGTTGGAGATTTAGATAATGATGAAGTAGGGGATATTGTTTTTACATCTGCAAGCTTTGCTGCAGATAAGTCACATATATATTTTCTTGAGCATAGTGGTGTACTTGATGTTAGAAAGGATAAAGAAACAACACCGGATGAAATATCAATCTCACAAAATTATCCAAACCCGTTTAATCCCCTTACAAAGTTTGTTTACACGATAAATAATCCAGGTGTTGCATCTTTGAAAATATATGATGTAACAGGAAAATTGATATACACTGTTTTTGATGCATATAGAGAAATTGGAACCTTTGAAGAAGAGTGGAGGAGTGTTGACGAAAATAACCAGGCAGTTTCAAGCGGTGTTTATTTTTACAATCTTAGTTTAGCCACTGGAAGCGTTACAAAAAAAATGGTTTTAAGTAAATAGTTTTAATCTGCTCTCTTCAAAAAAATTTTGGGTTAACAGGGGCGTTGTTTTGGAAAGAACAATTCTTAGAGCGACTTTGCTTTTTCTTTTTTGTGCTAGTTTATTTCAAATTAATTGTTCTTCAGACAATGTAAAAAATAATAAAGTATTTGTAATTGCCACCTATGACGATGTAAAAGATTGGGATCCGGCTACTGCTTTTTCACTTGAAATATTTCCTATGTCTAACATGTATGAGCCTTTATTATGGTATGATGCAGGGGTAAAACCAGGAAGATTTGTACCTGCGCTAGCAACTTCGTATTCCAAATCTGAAGATGGTCTTGTTTGGGTATTTAATTTAAGGAAAAATGTTTTCTTTCATGATGGATCAAAGTTTGACGCTGAAGTAGTAAAGTTTGTTGTGGAAAGAAATAAAAAGCTTAATGGAGGAGCAAGTTACATATGGTCTTCGGTTTCTAAAATCATAATAAATAGCCCACATCAAATTACTTTCACTCTTTCCTCTCCTGTCCCTTTTGATAAAATAGTAAGCTCTCAATATGGAGCCTGGATGTATTCTCCATTGATTGATAGTATTTCAAAAGATTCTTTGAACTATGGTTTTGGTTCTGGAACCGGACCCTATCAATTAAAAAAGTGGGCTAGAAATAAATATATATTACTGGATAAGTTTGATAAATACTGGGGCGGATGGAATAAAAGAGACCATTATAATTCTGTTTTGATTCAAATAGCAACAGAGTCTTCTACAAGGTTTCAAATGATAAAAAATGGAATAGCTGATTATGCTGTTTTAATTCCCAATCAACTAATAGAGACATTAGAAAACAGTTCAGAAGTAAGTGTTTCATATCATCCCTCTTGGGTAAATGAATTTTATCTTTTGAATACAAAAAAATATCCTACCAACAACCTTTGGTTTAGGAGAGCAATAGCTTCGTCAATGGACCGAAGTGTGTTATCTAATTACATATACAAGAATACAGCTGTGGAATCAAAAGGATTGATTCCACAAAGTATACCTCTTTTTGTTGCACCAGATAGTTTGATTGAGTTTAGTTTAGACATTGCTAAGAACTATTTAAACAAATCAGGTTTGGATTTGACCAGTTTAAAAACAGATTTATCTTATGTTTCAACCTATGAACAGTATCGTTTAACTGCATTTTTGCTTTTAGATAATCTAAAAAAAATTGGAATTGATCTTGATTTAAGACCTGGTTTATGGTCAACAAATTGGGACAAAGCTAAAAACTTGGATACCGCACCTAATATTATATCGATGGCTTGGTGGCCAACAGTATCGTCACCATCGGATTGGCTCTTTGCATTGTATAATAGCCAAGAGAATCCGCTTTTTAACCTTTCTTATTATAGTAACAGTGTTGTGGATTCACTTACAAGAAAAGCTTGGGAGTTAGAGACAACTGAACCTAAGGTTGCTCAAGATTTGTATAAAGAAATTCAAAACATTCTCATTGATGATTGTGTTGTAATTCCTGCTGTGGATGTAAATGTGTCATCGGTTCGAAAAAAGAAAATAAGTGGTCTGAAAAGCAACCCTGCTTACTCTACTATATTTGTATATGATTTAAGTAGAAATTGATGTTTAAATACTTTCTGAATAGAGTTTTCTTGATGGGATTGATAATGTTGTTTGTAACCAGTATTACTTTTTTTATTGTTCGTCTGCTTCCTGGGGATCCAGTTTTTTTGTTGGTTGGGGATCACCCAACAGAAGAGCAGATAGAAAAGGCAAAGAATGATTTTGGTTTAAATGAGCCCATATACAAACAGTATATGGTTTTTTTACAAAAGACAATAATGTTAGATCTTGGTGTATCGCTTCGAACAAAGCAGCCTGTATTAACCGAGTTGTCAAAGCGGTTTTCTGCTACATTTGAGCTTGTATTTTTTTCGATGATTATTGCTCTGCTTTTTGGTTTCCCAATGGGGCTGGTATCAGCATTAAATCAGAATAAAAGATTGGACTATTTTTTTAGAGGTTTTGGTTATTTAGGTTTGTCCATACCTGTTTTTTGGCTTGGTATGATTCTACAAATAATTTTTTTCGGGATTTTATATTGGCTTCCACTTCAGGGAAGATATTCAGGAATTGTTCTTCAAGATTCTCCGATAGTTTATAATAGTGGTTTTATTTTAATTGATAGTTTTTTTTCTGGAGAGTGGGGATCTTTTACGGATGCTTTGAGGCATATAATCTTACCCGCTTTTGCAATGGCTTTTGGTGTTTTGGGAATCGTGTTCCGTACAACTCGTTCTGCAACTATTGATATCATGAGCGCTCCATTTTTCAGAACTTTTAAATTTTATGGTATAAAGAATAGTGAAATCATTAAAAAATCTGGATATAAGAACACACTTATTCCTGTTTCTACAGTTGTTGGATTAAGTTTTGGCCTTATGCTTGGAGGAACCTTTCTAGTTGAATCTATATTTGATTGGCCTGGAGTAGGTCAATTTAGTGTTCTATCAATTTTAACAAGAGATTTTCCAGCAATAGTCGGTGTTACCATTTTGTATAGTTTTGTTTATGTGATCATTAATTTTTTCATAGATATGCTTTATATAATTGTTGACCCAAGAATTCGTGATTAAGATGATAAAAGTCGTTAAAAGTTTTTTCTCAAAAAGATTATCATCTACAGCTTCACTATTTCTAGTAGGATTGTTTTGTTTTTCAGTTTTCATACCTTTTATATCTCCTTATTCTCAAGACATTTATGGATCTGTTCACTTTGAAATAGCTGGTCAACCACCCTCTTTTTCACATTGGTTTGGTACGGATACAGCAGGAAGAGATATGTTTACTATAACCATTCGAGCAGCATTTTATTCATTAAAGATAGCTGTTGGAGTTGTGTTTTTTTCTGTTTTGGTTGGTGTGCCAATTGGGATGTTCTCAGGTGTTTCTAATAAAAGAACGGACGAGGTAATAATGAGAATTACAGATGGGTTTCTTGCATTCCCTCCAATGATTCTTCCTATTGCCATAACGGCTATTTTGGGTCCATCTTTAAATAATGTTATCATTGGAATTTCTGTTTCTTGGTTCCCTTGGTATGTTAGGATAGCGCGTTCTCAATCTTTAGTTATTTCATCTCTAGATTATGTGTCTATTTCAAAGAGTATGGGTGCCAGTAAATATCACATAATAAAAACTCATGTTTTACCAAACAGTTTAACCCCTATTTTTACTCAGGCTTCTATTGACGCAGGCTATGCAATACTAACGGCTGCAGGTCTTTCTTTTATTGGTTTAGGGGCACAACATCCGGAGGTGGAATGGGGCCTGTTAGTTACGCAGTCAAGAGCACAGTTTTTAAACCATTGGTGGGTGGTTTTTTTTCCAGGGCTTTTTATGTGTCTAACTGTGGTTTGCTTCAATATTATTGGTGATGAGTTTCGCAACAACGAAACAGTAGAGAAATAATGAGTAATCTCCTTTACGAAATAAAAAATCTTCAAATTAAATCGACTCCAAAAAGCGGCGCAATAAAAATTCTTAACAACATCAATTTTAATATTAAAAGAGGAGAAATACTTGGCTTGATTGGAGAGTCTGGTAGTGGTAAAAGTATGTTGGGGTGTGCTCTATTAGAAATGGTTCCAGTAGGCTGTTTAATTACGAAAGGTTCTATAGTACATCATTTTAATTCAAATAAGATAATATCAAAAATTAGAGGTGTTCACATCGCGATGATATCTCAAGATCCTATGCAAGCATTGAATCCTTTACAAAAAATTAAAACTCAGTTTACAATGATACTTAGAAGAAGATTCACAAGTAATAAAAAAAGCACCAAAGAACAACTTTTACGATGGATGAAAAAGGTGAATTTGCACACAATTCCAAATATTTTAGATCGTTACCCACATCAACTCTCCGGAGGGCAAATGCAAAGGGTTATGATTGCAATGGCAATGTCTATTAATCCTGATTTTATTGTAGCAGATGAAATAACCACAGGTTTGGATGCCGGGACAAAAATGGATATTTTAAATTTGCTGGCTTCTTTTCAAAAAACCGAAGGGTTTTCAGTTCTACTTATTTCTCATGACTTAAAATGTATTCAAAAATATTGTCATAGAATAGCTGTTTTACAATCTGGAGAAATTGTTAGAGTTGGTAGCAAAAAAGGCATAATTCAAAAAATAAAAGATAGTTATGATATAGTCATAAAAAAAAACAAACCAGAAAATACAGAAAAAGAACGAAATCCAGTTTTAAATGTAAAAAATTTATACAAATCTTACGGGTCAGGTAGAAATTCTATTCCAGCTTTAAAAAATATAACTTTTACACTTTACAAGGGAGAAACCTTAGGAATAATTGGAGAATCTGGTAGTGGAAAAACCACATTAGTTAAAACGATATTAAACATATTAAAGCGAGATTCAGGTGATCTGTTTCTTAACGAGTACTCCGAAGACAAATCGATAATGGATCCAAACCGAAATATTGGAGCAGTTTTTCAAGACAGCCAAGGTTCTCTAAACCCCAAAATGAAGATCTTTGATATTTTGAGTGAACCGTTAACTTTATTGGGTTACAAAAATGGTCAAAGAAAGAAAGAAAAAATATTAATTCAATTAAAAAGAGTTCATTTAGACAATAATATGCTAGAATTGTATCCTGATGCATTATCAGGTGGTCAGAGGCAGAGAGTCTCTATTGCCAGGGCTTTGCTTACTAATCCAAGCATAGTTGTTTTAGATGAACCTACGTCAGCTCTAGATGTGAAAACTCAAGGGAAAATATTGAATTTATTGTTGAATATTCAAAAACAGGAAAAACTTTCTTATATTTTCATATCACATGATCTGGAAGCTGTTTCAAAAATAGCTGACAGTATTGCTGTTTTATATAAAGGAGAAATAATTGAATCTGGATCCGTAAAAGATGTATTATCTTATCCATCACACAACTACACAAAAAAATTAATATATTCTAATTCATGGATATCCGAATAAAACATATTTAAAAGATTATAAGAAAATATCAAATGAGTAAAACTATAACGATAGCATCCATCCAGATGTTTGTACATAAGAATAAAAAACAAAATGTAGAACAAGTTAAAAACCATCTAAAGTATTTAAGCAAAGTTTTTCCACAAGTTGAAATGGTTGTTTTCCCTGAATTATCAGTTTCGGAATCAGCTCTTGAACCAGAAGAGCAAGCTGAAAATATACCTGGACAATTGACACGTTTGTTTTCGCGTTTAGCTAAAAAACATGGATTGTGGCTTATTCCTGGTAGTATATATGAAAAATCAGGGTCAAAAGTTTATAATACATCTGTTGTTTTTTCACCAGAAGGTGATCTTGTTGGAAAATATCGTAAAAGATTTCCATGGTGCCCTTATGAAAAAACTGTACCAGGAAAAGATCCATTTGTTTTTACTGTTGAAGGCGTGGGGAAAATAGGTTTAATGATATGTTATGATTTATGGTTTCCAGAGGTTGCAAGAGACCTTGTTGATTTAGGGGCTGAGGTTCTTTTGGTTCCAACCATGACTACAACGGGGGACAGGTCACAGGAACAAATAATTTCTCAAGCCACTGCTATTACGCAACAGGTTTATGTTGTATCTTGCAATGGTGTTGGATTTGGAGGGGTAGGTGGTTCTTTAATTGTTGACCCGGATGGAAACATTTTACAACAATCTGGAGGCAGTCCTTTTGTTCAGACTGCGATTATTGATTTTGATAGAGTATCTCTACTTAGAGAAAAAGGAGTGGCTAGCGTTAGCCATCCTTGGAAGGATTTTCGACAAAACAAGCAAACTTTTAACGTTTATAATAAAAATTCTAAATCTTAATTTCTAAAAACTTAAAATAATAAATGACCTAAATATGAGCGAATTAAAAGAATATTATATTTTTATTGTTTCAAACCATTTTCTTAAATCAGCAAGCATAGTTTTACTTTCCATTGTTTTTGCAAAATTTGTTGACATTGTCTTTACTATTGTCTTTAGGAGGATGGTAGATAAAACGGCTACAAAGCTTGATGATAAGATTCTGCATTTACTTCATAAACCCATTTTTTATTCGATTCTTTTTATAGGTTTTAGTTTATCTGTTAAAATAGCTCCTTTCCCAGACTATGTTGATTATGCAATGACGGGAATTTTTAAAACAATTACTATTGTTATTTGGTTATTTGTTGTGTCAAAAATATTGCTAATGTCCATGGAATGGGCATCTAGAAAGACAAGATCAAATTCACTGTTGCAAAAAAATACGGTTCCGCTTTTTAATAATTTAGGAAAAATCGCAATAGGGATTTTTGGAGCATATTTTATATTTCTTAGTTGGGATATTAATATTAATGGTATTCTTGCATCTGCAGGTGTTTTGGGTGTTGTTTTAGGTTTGGCAGCCAAGGATACGGTATCAAATTTTTTCGCTGGAATTTTTTTATTAGCAGATGCTCCTTTCAAAGAAGGTGATTATATTTTATTAGAAACGGGTGAAAGAGGTTATGTAACGCAAATGGGTTTAAGGTCAACGCGTTTTATGACAAGAGATGATATTGAAATCACTATCCCAAATTCTGTTATAGCAACTTCTAAGATAGTAAATGAAAGTGGTGGGCCAGGAGAAGCAGAGCGAGTAAGAGTTACTCTTATGATATCCTACGATTCAGATTTAGGAGAAGCAAAAGAAACACTAATTCATATTGCAAAAGAGAATACAAATGTTTTAAAAACCCCTGAACCAAGGGTCCGACTTAGAGAGTTTGCGGATAGTGGGTTGAGATTACAGCTACTATTTTGGATTCAAAAACCTGAAATAAGAGGACGAACTGTAGATGCTGTTAACACTGAAATACATAAACAATTTTCCGAAAAAAATATATTGATACCATATCCCACAATGAAAGTTCTTCTTCCAAACACCTAATCTTTTCAAATTGATATAAATAGTGATTAGCTATAAGCTCACTTTTCTTTTTATATATTTTGCAATACTCATTTTCATAGGTATTTATTCTTCCAAAAAAGTTTCTTCCTTATCAGATTATTATGTAGGTGGTAAAAAACTTGGATATTGGATTGCTGCTTTATCTGCAAGAGCTACCGGTGAATCGGGGTGGTTGCTGATAGGGGTAACCGGTATGGGCGCTTTAATGGGGGTGAGTGCTTTTTGGATAGTTGTAGGAGAGGTTTTAGGTGTTTGGGTTTCTTGGAACTTTATGGCCAAAAAATTTAAAGTCATGGCAGATGAATATGAATCCATAACAATCACAGATTTTTTAGTAAGTCATTTTCATTCCAACACTAATTTTCTTCGTGTTATTTCTGCTACGGCACTCTCTGTTTTTGTTGTCATATATGTTAGTGCGCAAATTGATATCACGGGGAAAACATTTGAGTCTTTTTTAGGCCTGAATTATTATACTGGAATTGCTATCGGTTTTGGAGTTGTTGTTTTCTATATATTTTCAGGTGGGTTTGTAGCCGTTGCATGGTCTGATTTTTTTCAAGGTGCTCTAATGTTTTTGGGTTTGTTAATATTGCCTCCTGCTATTTTTTTGTCTTTGAATGAAACAGACTCAGTAATTAAGGGAATAAATGAAATTGATCCGGGATTAATGAATGTATGGGGTGCAGGTGGATTTAGTCTGTTGAGTTTGGCTTCCGTATTAGGCCTTTTATCCATCGGAATTGGGTTTATGGGATCGCCCCAAGTATATGTAAGATTTATTGCAATAAGAGACAGAAGTGAAATTGAGAAAGGGAAGTGGGTTGCTGTTTTTTATACACTTTTGACGGACTCCTCAGCGGTAATGATTGGTATTTTAGGTCGATATATGTTTACAAATGCTGATTATAACCCTGAACTTGTTTTGGGTGTTGGTGGAGAAGATGTGTTGTCCTTGGTGATTGGACAGGTAATGCCGACTTTAGTTATTGGAATCTATATCGCAGCAGTATTATCTGCAGTTATGTCTACTATCGATTCTTTATTGGTTGTTGCATCAAGCGCTGTAACAAGAGACTTTTATCAAAAGATTTTTCGTCCAAACCTTAGCGAAAAAAATCTCATTAAAATATCTAGAAAGGTAACATTTTTTTTAGCGCTTTTGGCGCTTTTTGTCGCTTTGTTTGTTTCGGTTTTATCACCTACAAGGACAGTGTTTTGGTTTGTTATTTTTGGGTGGTCTGGAATTGCTGCAACTTTTTGTCCAGTCATAATTATGTCTATTTTCTGGGATGGATTGAATGAAAAGGGTGCGATTGTTTCAATGTTTACCGGTTTTGTTTCTGTTCCGTTCTTTAAGTTTGTTGTCCCATTAAATCAAACAATTGGGCCATTCTTTGAAAAGTTAGATGTAATGTTACCCTCTGTGCTTCTCGCCATGTTTTTTGGTGGAGTTGCAAGTGTTATTTCATTTGATTAACTCTATAGTTTTTCTGCTGTTTTTCTCGTTGAATTGTAGTTCCACCCCTGTAAAACAAGCTGGACATTGGTATGGTTACCACCACCTATAATTTTATCTTTTCCAGAATATAGCTGTATTAAGATTGTTTTTCTTGGTTTTTGTGATATGTTTGGCATAGAACCGTGAAGCGTACAGCAATGAAAAAATAACACATCTCCACTTTTTGCTTCCATTGGAATAGCAGCTTCTAGAGAGTATTTTTCATGGATTTTTTTTATAAACGAGTGCCCGTCAGATTTTTTGATTTTTCCAAGTTTATTAGATCCAGGAATCAACCTGATGCACCCCATGTCGTTTGTAGAATCTGAAATATGAACCATGGCAGCAATCATTGTGTTGTTTTCAGTTGGGAAGTAAGACCAGTCTTGATGCAGAGGAAAAGCGGATCCTAACTTAGGAGGTTTTAAGAATAGTTTTGTATGATGTAAAATTATATTTGGGCCAATCAAAGATTCCGCTACTTCTAGTAATTTTTTGTTTTGAACCATGTCAAGCATAATAGATGAAAAGCTTTGCACGTTATGGGTATGTATTACTTTAGAATTTTTAACATCTAAGTTTTTAATTAAATCTCCCCCCCAGCGAGCATTGATGTTCTCTCCACTTTGTTTTAATTGTAATACTATTTTATCAAACTCATTTTCTAAGATAGAAATTTCTGATTTGGTGAAAAGGTTTTTAGAAAAACAATAACCATTATTTTCAAAAGCTTTTTTCCTTTTCAGCATCAGGTTTTCTTTTGATAGATAACAGGAGCAATTGAGGCATCCTTTATTTGATCTAAATAGTCGTTTTCTTTACCTTTTAATTCTATTTGTTTAGATTTATCGGTTCGGAAATGAACAACCATTCCAACTCTTGGTTTTTTTTCTTTATTCCCTAAAGAAGAATGGTAGGTTTGAGAACTGTGTACACTAACCTCTCCCATATTTAATATGGCATTGATAACCTCTTTATTTTTTTTAACTTTTTTTAATTTTGCTTCCTGGGTCTTGACATCCTGATTGAAAAAATCCATTCCCTGAATTTTTCTCCATTTATTAGATCCACGTAGGAATCTGACAGGACCAGATTGATCAGACACGTTTGAAATAGCAATCCATGCTGTGTAGAGGCCTTCTTTTGACCAAAAAGGCCAATACTGAGAGTCTCTGTGCCAACCAGCATTTCCATTGTGATTTTTGCTATGAGGTTTCCAAACAACTTGTGAGTGCCATACCTGAATGAATTTTGAATTTGTAATCTTTCCTAACAATTGACCTAGTTTTTTATTTGTTATTAGATCCCAAATAGATTGATCTGAAAGATGTGGTTTGTCTATTTTGATTATAGAAGAAGGGTCATCTCCGGGGTTCCAAAATCTATTTTCCGGTTCTCGACCAGATCTATATTCGCAGTTAATAACGCGCCGTAAACCATCTCGAGCATTTTTGATGTCTTTATCCAAAAATATTTTTGGTAAAAAACAAAAACCATCTTCTTTAAGGTTGTATTTAATTTTTTTTAATTCCATAAGAAATTAAATTTTATAAAGTGACTTGACCCAATTGGTGTCTTCCTCTGAAAGAATTTCTCCAAGAGATGACGCTGTCTCTACTTGGTTAATATTTCTTTGCCCTAGTAAAACGCACCCTGTTGGAGAGTCAAGAAATAAAGCATTTACAATTCCGTACATTATTGGGTTTTTATAGTTGAAAAATTTTTTTTCTAATTTTTCACAGTTTAACATGATTTTTTTTATTTTATTTTTATTTTGGAAATCTTTGATACCTGATCTGTGGTCACCATCTTTAAAAACAGCAGTATTTTTATATTTCCCTGTTAGCAAACCATGTTTTAATGGTGAAAAAAAACATACTCCAAGGTTGTTTTTGTTAACTGTGTTTTTTAGACCAGATTTTTCATATGTGTTATCCATAATGTTTCTGTATGGCTGTATAACATCGGGATCACAAGCATCTAAATATTTTACTATCCGTTCACTTGACCAATCGGACAGGCCGATAAACCGAATTTTTCCTTGTGATTGAAATGTTTTTAAAACTTCTACAGCACCATCAAAATATTCGTCCTGTTTTCCAAAGTTACAGTGATGTAAATATAGGAGGTCAATATAATCTGTTTTTAAGTTAGTAAGAGACTCTTCTATCTTGTTTTTCATGTGTTTTGGGTGGTACCAATGTGAAAAAGGGCCCATGTCCCAACCCACTTTGGTGGCTAAGAAGATAGATTTTCTTGGAATATCTTCCCACACGCTTCCAATTATTCTTTCGGAATGACCTTCACCATACACATCTGCTGTGTCCCAATGGTTAATATCCTTTTCCCACGCTTTCATCAACACGGACCTTGAATCGCTATCACTTTGATTTGCCCATCCAACCGATTTCTTCCCGATTTTATTTTCACCTCCAAACGCCCAGGTTCCAAGGCTTATGGCAGATACAGGTGCCTCTGTTCTTCCTAAAATAATTTTTCTCATAAGATTTGTTTTTTATTGATTGATAAAATTATAACAAAGGGTAGTAATTTCATGGTGATATTATGAAAAATGCGAAAATAAAAATTGTGGACATTGGGCATAAAAACCTAAGACTAGAAAACGCACAATCACTATTAGAAACGACAATTAGTCAGATTGCATATGAAGGCAATATTAAAGTTGTAAAAATTATAACAGGCCATGGATCGGGGGCACTTAGAAATTCAGTTCGGAAATGGCTTCAAGAGCAGGAGGGAAGATTTCAGGCTGTTATAAATGGAGAAGATTATAATATGTTTAACACACTTGCTACTGATATGAGATCGGAATGTTATATTAAAGACGACTTTGATTTTGGAAAAGGCAATTCAGCAATAACTTTTGTTTGGCTATGGTGAAAATTATTAGTTAATGTAGATTCTAAAAAGATAAGTGTACATTTACATTATGTATCAAAAATTAAAATATGATAATCTCTTTAAAAATGTTATTCCTAACAGCGTTGGGGGAATAAAAATATTCAATGTCCAGGATCCATATATTATAAGTCAAAAGTATGATGAAGTAACAAATCTAGAAAACAGAATATGGTCCGAGTTGTTTCAGAATTTAGAATTTGAATTGGATCGATATGCTTCTAGGGAATATTTACTAGGATTACGTTCTTTGCCAATTCCGAATAACATGTTTCCCAATTTTAATGAAATATCTCCTCTTATAGAAAACTCCACGGGATGGTCCTTGTTGCCAGTCGCTGGGTTTTTAGATGAAGAGTTGTTTTTTGAAATAAATACAAAAAGACAATTCCCGGTTACAGATATAATTAGAAAATCCCCTAGGTTTGATGAAAAATACTCAGGAATCCAAATTGAAAATGAAGCTGGATATACGCCTGAACCTGACATTTTTCATGATGTTCAAGCTCACACCCCATTTTTAATGAATAAAGATTATGCAAATTTTATGTGGGAAATTGGACTTCTTGGTTATGAAATTATAAAAGATAAAAAAGCATTGGGTCGGGATTTAGTTATGCATAATCTCAAAAGGCTTCAAAATTTTTCATGGTGGACTTATGAATACGGTCTTTTGAACAATCATGGTAAAACAGATGCTTTAAGAAGAAGAAAAAACGATATTCAATATGAAATATACGGAGCAGGAATTATATCTTCTCTTGATGAAGTAAAAAACATAATTGCATGTGCAAAAGGTGAGTCGAGTCAATCAAGGTTTATACCCTACGACATAGAAGAAGTTGTAATGACTTGTTTTGATTATAGTCATATTCAAGACAGATATTTCGTAATTGATTCTATGGAAGAACTATATAAATCATTTGCTGAAAATAGAGATCTTTTTTGGTTTGAAGGATAAAGTAAAAAATCATTTCGTCTTTCTCTTATTCGTTTTTTTAATTTGTTGTAGTACAATTTCATATCGTCAGATGGCATTAGAGTCTCCACATAAATTGATTTCCCTAGAAGATTCACTTAGAAATACAGGTTTAAGTAAAAAAAATCAAGAAGCCTTAGCTTTAGCACATAAAAATATTGGTTTAAATAAAATAATAAAAAAAGACTACAAAGGTGCTAAAGCTCATTTTTTAAATGTATTTAATTATACAAACGAGGACTCTATTGCTCAATATAATCTTTTTATGATTGATGGCCATTTACTTAGGGGAACGGGTAATAAAGAAAAATTATGGGATGCAATTGAACTTTATTATAAAGCAATTAGAATACAGCCATTAAATGGAGAGCCCTATTTTTTCATTGGGAAAGCATATGAGAGTCTGGGAAATAAGGACTTTGATTTAATTTTAGAATCTTATCAAAAAGCACTTAGTTTACACCTGTCTTCCGAACTTAAAGAAAAGGTAGAGGCAGAGATATCATTAGTTTCCGACAGGGAAAAGAAGTTGAAAGATTTCTGGAAATAGCAATTTGAAACAAGTTTTCGCCTTTAAATGAAGTATTTATATTTTCTTGACACATTCCTGATTTTGCATTAAAATTCCTAAGCTTTAGCGCATTTAGTTGCTAAAAGTGTTCATAATCCGAGGTAAAACATGACACTAATAAAATGCACAATAAGGCGAATTTTATTCGCTACAACAATCTTTATGCTTGTAGGAGGCGTACTTTCCGCTAAAGGTAAATTAACCTTAGAGGGTCAAGTCGTTGACGAAGATGGAGAGAAAGTAAAAAAAGCTGAGCTTACCCTTCGCAAAGATGGTGATGTGGTTGAAGAAGACAAGACCAAAGGTAACGGTAAATTCAAGTTTAAAAAACTTGAAGAAGGTGATTATGTTTTAGAGGTTGCTCATGAAGATTTTGGGTCTGCCGAAAAAGCTTTTACTTTATCCGAAGATTACGATATGGGTGAGGTTGGTCTT
>ENA-OSEY01000789-OSEY01000789.1-marine-metagenome-genome-assembly--contig:-NODE-789-length-22378-cov-15.585489_pt1 | contig 22378 bp, 21 predicted proteins | sample MGYA00248465_ERZ534230 | MGnify/ENA primary metagenome ERZ534230 (study PRJEB26409, sample SAMN06344110) | marine metagenome | isolation source: Sea water from surface | place: Atlantic Ocean:Southern...
AGTAAAGAATCCTTTACCCATTCGTTATCTGTTATCAAGCAAATTTTCACAGTTTTAAAAGACTACTATTGTATATATTTAAGTATATAAAATGTTAAAACTATTACCTATATTATTTTTTGCAGCTGTAAATATTTCACAAATTAGCATATTTGAAATAGATGGCATATTTTCAAATGGCCATATCAATGCTATTCAAAGATATGTAGATGAGAATGATTTAAGAGAATCAAACTTATTTGTTATTCAATACAACGCCTCTGACACAAGTGAAAATAGTGTCACTGAATTACAAGAATTGCTTAAAGACATCAAAACACCAAAAGCCATTTGGGTCGGGCCAAACGAGACAATAGTTGACGCAGGACTTTTGAAGTCATTTGATTACGTTGGTATATCACCCGGTACAACAATTATCAATAAACTTTCTAATAATGAGTTCGAATTTTTAGACCAAGAAGGAATCTATGAAGGTTATATGGTTGTAGGATCAATAGGAGCATTTATTGAAAATTTAGGAAGTGAAAATATAATATCAAATTTAACCTCATTAGAAGGAAGCACACCTGGCATTGTAAGTTTTGATATTAACTCCGATGATATTAATGAAATTAAATTTGTAAAACCGTCTTTATATGAAAGATTTTATATTTCAATATCAAATCCCTTCTTTACCTATCTGTTTTTTGCACTAGGTTTTGCACTTTTAGGTTTAGAGCTTTTTGCAATTGGACCGGGATTGATGGCATTTATTGGAGCATTATTAATTGGTTTTTCCTCTATGACTTTTACTGAGTTTGGTCTAAATTATTATGGTTTAATTCTATTTCTGATTTCTTTTGTGATTTTTATAAAAATATTAGCACGGGGATATTTTGGTCTCTTAGGAATTGCCGCTTTTTCTATCTTACACATTTCATCAATTGTGATGTTTATGAATTACCAGCTGGAAATAAATAATTTCTTGATGATATTTTGTTCAGCTATTATTTCTTTCTTTTATTTCGTTGCAATACCTACGGTGATTAGATCAAGACTTACTACAGATACAAGTGCAATGTCCTCATTTGGGGGTTCAACAGTAAAAATTTTAAAAATGCTGGGCGATAGTAAAGCTCTTGTCCAGTTTGAAAGAAATAATTTTGTTGTAGAAATACAAAATAACCAAACTTTTCAACTTGATCAAGAAGTAGAAGTTACTGAAATAGACGGAAAACTGTCAATCTAGACAATTACTTCGCGAAAAAAATCTTTTTACACGTCAAAATCTTTAATTACTGTTTAGATATGCTTCAAATAAAAGTTTCTACATGGCAATATGATGCACTTTGCAGACAACACAGTAGTAATCTGTTTTTTCCACCGGCAACATTTGAAAAAAAAGAAGATAGAGAAAAAAGGGAAGCTAAGGCCAAAGCAGTCTGTAGTGGTTGTCCAGTAAAGATTGAGTGCTTAGAAGAAGCTAATGAAATTTCAGAACCATTTGGTGTATGGGGCGGCTTAAATGAGGTTGAAAGAAAACGAGAAAATATTTACTCATCAAATTAGTTTTTTTCTCTTTCCAGAACTATCAATTTTTGAAGTATAAAGATATTTATCTAAAAACTCCAAATAGGGTATTGCAAATTTTCTAGATAAGTTAGATTCTTCTTTAAATTCGGATACATCAAATACATCAGGTAACTTTTTTAGAATATCAACAAGTTTTGAAATATGCTCTTTTCCGATAATTATATTTTTATCAACCCTATATAGATACTCGCTCATAAACAGTTTTTTTACAGACTCTCTATCGAACTTGTTTACATCAACATAATTGACTGATAAATCACTGGATATTTGATCAATAATATTTTGATAAACCTCTAAGTCAACTTCAGTATTTTTATCAATAATCAATTGATTGTTAATAACATTTAATCCATCGATTTTATTTATTAATTCATCTAAGTAATTGTGTTCTATGAAAAATTCATTATAAAAATAATTTTTCACACCTACCGAATTTATAGTTTCTATATTTTCATTAATTTTTTTGATAATTGACTCTAGACGATCTTTGGACAGGTATTTGTTGGCTATATTTATATAATCTCTCGAATTTTCGATTAGATTTTCTGGCAAAAGAGTAAATGTTTTTTCTAGATTAATAGATTCAGTTTTTCGAAGTTCTTTAAAAAATTTTTTTACTAGGTTATTATTGTTTGAAGCAAATGCAATCTTTCCACCCATAAATTCATTAGATACCAAATTTTGAATTAATATTTTTTGGTTTTCTAATATTGGCAGATTATTTGGTAGCTCCATAAATATTAAAATTTTTTCTGAATTATTTACAACCTCTAACTTTTTAACAATTTGATTTTTTGTACCAATGAATAATCTATTGCTTCCTTTTTTGTTAAATTTAGAAGCCTGTTTATCTGTAATTGCAAAAATGTATTTACCTGAGAAAACAATTTCATTGGTTAACAAATCACCTCTACCAATTTCGTCTTGAATGTTCTTTTTGAGAGAAATAGCGATTCTTGAAGTAGTGGTGGTATTTTTAACTATGTTTTCAGTATTTCGTATTTCCTTTACTTCCAATAGTTTGTTTGTTCTTGCAAGATAAATCTTATTTAAATCAAAAGCCATAGAAGCAGTACCAGTTATAACTTTGCCGATTCCATCTTTGGTAAAGCTACGGTCAATCCATAATGAATTTGGATTTTCTGATGTATCGGACTTGAAGAAATCTACTATTTTCTTTTGAAACATTCTGAGATCACTAGTTTTATAGCTAAATTCTTCAATTGTATAATTTATTAATTTATTAGAATTTAATTTTTTTTCAAGAAATCCTCTATCGACTGAGGTATCTAACAAATCTGTTTTTGTAAGAACAAAAAAAATATTATTAATTTTCAGATTACTAATTGCTTGAAAATGCTCCTCTGATTGGTTAGACCATCCTTGAACAGAATCAATGCAGAAAATGATACCATCAACATTTGCAAATCCAGCAACAGTATTTTTAAAGTAGTCAACATGTCCCGGAACATCAACAATAGAAATTATTTTATTTTTAAATTCAAAATAGGTATATCCAAGATTAATAGTTAATCCGCGAGTTTTTTCTTCTTTTAGTCTGTCTGTTTCTTGACCTGTTATGAAATTTACAAAAGTTGACTTTCCATGATCTACATGGCCAGCAGTTGCCAATACGGTCATGTATTATTTAATGCTTGTACAATTACCGCATCTTGATCGTTAAATACGCTTCTCAAATCAAGACAAACTTTATCTTTAATAATCCTCGGAACTATTGGTGTATCATTTTTAATTAACTGATTAATGATATTCCCTGTTTTTTCTTTTTTTATAAGTAAGATAGGAGATTCTAAAGTTACACTTGGTAGAGTACCTCCACCAATTACACTTTTACCTTTTTCTATAGTTGTAGAAAAAGAAATAGATTTTGCAATATTTTTACATCTTTCTTCTAAAGAGGAATAGGGAACAGTAATTAGATTCCAGAACGGTATCTCTTTTTCTTTTTTATTTACATATTTAACTGCAGTTTCTTGAAGTTCAAATAAGGTAATCGGCGAGCAACGATAGGTTCTAAACAAACTGTAGTTTTTAATTTCTTTTACCAACCGCTCATTTCCTGCAATCATTCCAGATTGAACTGACCCAAATAACTTATCTCCTGAAAACATCACTAAATCTGAACCATCAGAAAGTGAATCTTGTACAAATGGTTCATCTCTAAAGATATTCACATTGTTAATTTCTAAAAACTTCTTATCAATTACCAAACCGCTGCCTAGGTCATGTAAAAGAAAGACATCATATTTATTTTTTAGCTCAGCAAGTTCTGAAATTGAAACATCCTCTGTAAAACCACTAATAGAAAAATTAGACCTATGAACTTTTAGTATTAGAGAATTTGGATATTTTTCTAATGCTTTTTTATAGTCACTCAATCGAGTCTTGTTTGTTGTACCTATCTCTACAAGACTTAAACCAGTTTCATTTATTATCTCGGGAAGCCTGTAGGAACCACCAATTTCTATAATTTCACCTCTAGAAATAATCACACTTTCAATGTTGTGTAATTTCGATATAGCTTTTAGAGAAACAAAAAGAGAGGAAGCATTGTTATTAACAAATATAATATCTTCAGACCCTATCAAATTGTTCATAAGTACAGATAAATATTCATTTCTTTTTCCTCTGGATAATGTTGTTAGATCATATTCAATATTTGTATATGTGCCGGGGTAACTTATTTTGTTTGGTGAACGACCTAAGTTTGTATGAAGCAAAGTACCAGTCGCATTGATAACTTCTTTCTGTGTTTTTAAACTCAAATCATTTATAAGTTCGGCGAATATATTTTTAGCAGTCTCAGAATCTTTTTCTTTAGTAAGAATATTTTTTGCAATATGAGATTTTACATCTCTAGGTAAATTAGAATTTACGGATTCAGTTAATTCATTAACAGAAACAGGGTTCATTGATTTGATAATTCCTCAAATACTTTTGCAAGCCTACCAGTACATGTTTCATCAATAATTGGAGGAAGTTTGATTGCAATATTATTAATTAATTTTTCTATTTCTACTTTTGTTACAGAATTATTTTCTTGATTAATTAATGGAGTACCACCGTCGGCTATATCATTTGTATTTTCTCCAATAGGTATTTTTCCTAAAAGAGGTATCCCAAATTTATCCGATAAAGCTTCACCTCCACCCTCACCAAAAATATTAAATTTTTCACCTGTGTTTGATTCAAAATATGACATATTTTCAATTACTCCTAAAAGAGGAATGAAACTTCTTTTTGCCATATCAGCGACTCTTGTAGCAACCTTTTGTGCCATTAGCTGTGGAGTTGTAATGACAATTAGCTCTGCTTGTGGAAGTAGTCTACTTAGCGCCATTTGTATATCTCCTGTTCCAGGTGGCAGATCAATTATCATGTAATCTAAATCTCCCCACTGAACATCAGTTAAGAATTGTTCAAGGGCTTTGCTCAACATCAAACCTCTCCACATTAGAGCAGTATCTTCATTGCTAGTTATAAGACCAGTAGAGATTACTTTTAAATTTCCAATTTCGTAAGGAATCATTTTTTTGTCACTATTTGCTTCAATTCTTCCAGAGATTCCTAGAAGTCTTGGTATTGAAAACCCCCAAATATCAGCATCTAATAATCCAGTTTTAAATCCTTTTTTTGCTAAACCCAAAGCAATGTTTGCAGACAAAGTTGATTTCCCAACCCCTCCTTTCCCACTTCCAATAGCAATCACTCTTGTTCGGGGGTCTACATTTGTAGGTTGAGCATTTTCTCTTGCTTTTTCTCTTGCCTTTTCCATTACAGCAGTTCGATCTTTCTGGTCCATTGCAGTGATTGTAATTACCACGTTCTCAACATTTTCTAAAAGTTTTAATTTTCTATTAATCTCTGTTTCTATTTGATTTCTCATCGGGCAGTCCGCAATTGTGAGGGCTAATTTAATCGTTACTGTTTTGTCGACATGCTGAATGTCTTTTATCATACCTAATTCAACAATATTGGCTCCCAATTCAGGATCAAATACTGTCGAAAGATGTTTTAATAGAATTTCATTTTGGGTCATATCAGTATTCTAAGTAGTTTTTAAAAAGATGTAATTACAAATTTATTGAATAACTGGATATTTGCTATAATGTTACATTATGGATATACAAATAAAATCTTCACGAGCAATACTTGCTACTGATAGTGCTGTTAAAAAGTTAAAAGAGTTGAAATCAGAAGAATCATCAGCAGACAGTTTTCTAAGAATGGGTGTTAAACCAGGAGGTTGCTCAGGCTTTTCATATGAAATGTTTTTTGACACGGACAAATTCGATGGTGATGTAATTGAAGAATATGATGGTGTCAACATAGTTGTAGACGGTCAAAGTTTAGAGCATGTCAAAGGTGCAACCTTAGACTATAAAGAGGGTTTAATGGAATCAGGATTCTCCATTGACAATCCAAATGTCTCTCGAACTTGTGGCTGCGGCAACAGTTTTAGTTAAACTTATATCCAACCGAATGAACAGTCTTAATCCAATCTTTTCTCTGGTCTCCTAATTTTGCCCGAAGTCTTCTAACGTGCACATCGACTGTTCTTGCGCCACCGAAATAGTCGTAACCCCACACCTTTTCAAGAAGCTGCTCTCTTGACCAGACATTATCTTGATTTTCAACAAAAAACTTAAGCAGCTCATATTCCATAAAAGTTAAATCCAGTAAGGTAGATCCAGCTTTCGCATCATAAGTCTTGAGGTTAATTAAGAGATCTTTGAATTCAAGGATTTCTGATTGACTATCTCCCACTAAAGCATGAATCCGTGCACCAACTTCCTCAATTTTGCTACTGCTAGACATTAGCTCTATTAGAGGATTTTGAATTAAATCTACTGATTGTTCAAAGTCATTGTCATCAGCAATAATCAAGGTTGGGAAAGACTTGTTTGTGGACTCAAAGTCTGATAAATTTTTTTTTGTTTCCCCATATTTAGATAGAGAAGTAACCACCAAATTAATTTGGCTTGAATTAGTTATATTTTTTAGTACGAGTTTATTTAACCCAAGATCTACAAAGGCTTCGTCAAAGCTTTTATGGCTTTTATCAATGTTTATATAGCTATCTATCATTTTGGAAACAATTATTTAATATTTCTGTAACAACATTTCTTTGAATACATATTACATTATTTTCATGAAGATAAAAGCAGAATATATATGGATTGACGGTCTAACTCCAACCGCAAAATTAAGGAGTAAAACAAAAATAATAGAACAAGGAACAGAGCCACCTATTTGGGGCTTTGATGGTTCAAGTACACAACAAGCAACAGGAGACCAGTCTGATTGCGTATTAAAACCAGTTGCTCAGTTTCCAGACCCAGTAAGAGGCGGAGACAACATATTAGTAATGTGTGAGGTTATGAATGTAGATATGACTCCTCATGCATCAAACACAAGAGCAGCACTAGTTGAATCAGCTTCAAATTTTAGCGAGTTTGAACCATGGTTTGGCATGGAACAGGAATATACATTTTATGAGCAATCTTATGATTCTCTCAAGTATGGTCAACCTCTTGGTTTTCCACCATCAGGCTACCCCGCTCCTCAAGGGGGCTACTATTGTGGGGTTGGTGCAGACGAGGTATATGGACGTGAAATCTCAGAAGCACACGCTACCGCTTGTATTGAAGCAGGTTTAGGAATTTCCGGAACAAATGCAGAAGTTATGCCAGGTCAGTGGGAATTTCAGATCGGCCCAGTTGGAGCACCAGATATTGGTGACCACATATGGGTTGCGAGATGGCTGCTTTATAGAATTGCTGAAGACTGGAATATTTCTGCAACTTTAAATCCAAAACCTGTAAAAGGAGATTGGAACGGTGCGGGTATGCATACAAACTTCTCAACAAAACAAATGAGAGAAGATGGAGGCTATGAAGCAATTGTTGCAGGGTGTGAAGCTCTGGGTAAAAATGCAGACCTACATGTTAAAAATTATGGTGCAGATATTGAAGACAGACTAACTGGAGACCATGAAACTCAAAGTTTCGATACTTTTTCTTATGGGGTTAGTGACAGAGGTGCTTCGATAAGAATTCCATGGCAAGTAGAGGTAGATAAAAAAGGTTATCTTGAAGACAGAAGACCTAATGCAAACGGCGATCCGTATGTGATTGCTATGTTGATGATTGATACTGTATGTTCAGCAGCTTCTAGCTAGAAGCTGAGGCAACAATTTCAGAAATTTTGTCTGTTAGCTGATCGAGATTAGAATTAAACGATTCTAAAGCTGCTGATCGTCTTTCACCAGTGTCAGAAGATTCTAAACCGGCTTTAAGCTCTACGGTATCTTCATATACTAAGTTGACTAAAGTTTTAATTTCCTCGTGGCTAGTTACCAAATTTGCAAATTCGCTTGGTGGCCCTGGATTTGATAATATATCCACAAACTCGGCCCATTTACTTATAAAATCGTCGAACTCTTGCTTTGCTTCTTGGTATGTTACCGTTTTGTTATCCCAATTATCATTTGCCTGAAGCACCTCTTGAGCTAAGTTAATAGCAACTATTCTCTCACCATTTATTTCTTCCAAATAGGAAATAAAACTTTCAGGAAGTGTTGTAGTTGTAGTTGTAGTTGTATCTTCTTGTACTTCTTCTTCTATTTGTTCTTCCTGAACTACTTCAGTTTCAGTTTGCAGTTCTAGATCATTATTTTCAGCAACCCTGTTGATAAATGTATAAGTTGTAGCGATCATACCAATTAAAACTAATGGAAGAATAAGTCTTCCTGGTTTTGGATCTGAATTAAAATTATCCATGTATCTATACTATCAATTTTAAGAATCTAAATCTTGTATTATATTTTCCCACAAAAAATTATCTTTTTTCGTTACAGTTAGAAATCCTGGACCACTAAATATATTTTCGACACCAGGATGAAAAAATAAATCATGTAAATTGCTATTTTCAACAAGTTTTTTGTCTAAGTAAATTGCTATTTCGAAACTGTGTTCAAGCATTATTTTTTTTGCATTTGGATTTGGAGTATCAATAAATTCAAACATTACAAAATATTTTAATAGAAAAATAAGTTTATAATATGCGTGTATGAATAATCAAAATTTAATCAATTTTAACTTTAGGCAATTAAAAACAATTTTAAGTCTGTACTTCTTTACCTTAGGAACTTGCTTACTTGGCTTATCCGTGTACTTATTTTTAGAGTCTACTAATTTTTTAGAACAATCAATTACTACTTGGTCTGGTCAAAGTTTGTTTTGGAGCTTACTAATATTTTTTGCTGCCTTGTTTTTACTATTTTTGCCAATTGAGTTTTTTAATTCTTTTAAATTTGTAAACAGCTCTTTTGCTGATTTAATAGCAAATATTACATTTGCAATTCTTACTTCACTATTTTTTCTGATTTTTTTTCAAATATTATTACCAAGTAACACAATAATTTTACAAGAAGTTGTATCTCTCACCAGGGCAAACTCATTCTCTGGATTTATTGTGATACCAATATTAATTTTTATTTTAAACAATATTGAGCGAAAATTTTCAGAGCTTAGAAGATTCAGTTTCGGTATTATTTTATTAGCTTGGATTTTATCTTCACAATTTTTTATTTAATTTAAACCATCACATATTATCAACAGGCTGCAAACCCAAACATTGGAAAGTTTTGATAATTGTTTCGTAAAACATACTTACAACAAACAATCTATGAGATCTCAATGAATCATTGATATTTTCATCAAATATTTTGTTGTTTGTATAAAACCTATTAAATTCTTGACATAAATTATAAGCATATTCTGCCAAATGATGAGGTTCGTTTAAATTGAGTGATAAATTGAAATAATATTTGAATTTTATAATTTCAATAAGAAGATCTCTTTCAGTCCCTGAAATTGCTAAGAACTGATAATTGATATTACTTTGTTCAAGCAGTCTCTTTGCTCTGACTTGAGAATATTGAATAAATATTGCAGATTTGCCAGATATATTAGTAAATTTCTCTAAATCAAATACATAATTGCCAGTTCTTTTTGTTACTAAGTCTGAGTAGGTTAATACACTTTTTGATAGCATCTTGACAGTTTTTTCATCTGAATTAATTTCACTAAGTTGTTTCTGGATGTCAGTAAAAAGTTGCAATAATTTATAATTTTCCCCATCCCTAGTTTTTAATGGGTTTCCATTTTTATCATTTACAGTTCCAAATCCGATATGAAGAAATTCAGATTGTGATAAATCAAAAAATTCTACAAGCTTAAATAATTGGTTAAAGTGATTTTTTTGTCTTTCATCAACTACATATATATATTTATCTGCTTTGAAATTTTTTTCTCTGTACAAAATTGTTCCAATGTCTGTCGTTAAGTACATATACGAACCATCAGACTTTGTTATTAATGCTGGCGGATCTTGACCGTCATTCGCAATTAATGCACCATCATCCAATACCGCCAGGTTTTCTTTTTTAATAAATTCAATGAAATCTGGTATTAGTAAAATTACATCACTTTCACCTAAATAATGATCAAAATAAAAATCTAAGTCATCCAAAATTGAAACAATATTTTTTGTAGAAATATCATAAATTGTTCTCCACTGATTGATTCTTGTTTCTTTTCTTAAATTTAATTCTTTTGAAATATTTAAAGCAGTCTTATAAAATTCTTTATCTTCTTTTGAAAGCTTCGCTGCTAATGGGTAAATCTTTTCAAGATCACCATGCTTTAAAGATTTGAAATCAAGGCTTTCTTTTTCAATAAAAGCTATTATTTGGGCAATAGGCATACCCCAGTCTCCATAATGAATATCACTTATAGTTTTGTATCCAGCAAAATCGTAAATATTTTTTAGCGATCTTCCAATATTGAGAGTTCTAATATGGCCTACATGTAATGATTTTCCTATATTGGCTCCACCAAAATCAAACATTACAGTTTGATTATTTTTCTTAATTTTTGATTGAAAATAATCAAATTGATTCTCTAAAAGAATTTTTATATATGATTCGTGCAGTCGTAAACTTACAAAACCATTTTCTGAAATATCATAAGCTTCGATATTTTCATTGTTTTTTAATAATTTTGTAACTTCAGCAACAATTAAATCATAATCTTCTGATTTTCTGACACTTACTAAGTTATTTATTTGAACGTCGTAATCTTTATTAAAATCTGAGAATTTCACTTCTATTTTTTCTTCATAACCAAACTTTTCAAGTCCTATTTCTATTGGTTTTGAAATTTCAGTAAATAACGTCATAAATTTTCCTAAAGATTCTTTTCTTTACATAACATTAGCTTAGCTTTTGAGAATATAATGTTTTAAGTGGTATCAGATAAAATAAATATATATAAAAATCAAACTTTAGTATTTTTCATTATCTTTTCCGTTTATTTATCTCGAGTATTTAATCAATTGTTTCCAGCTAACTATCAACAAGACGATGTTTCTGAGCTGAGAGTAGTTTTCTATAACGATATATTTTGTGCCATTCGTCACAGTGGAGATAATCATCCGCTGTTAGCTTTAATTACTTGGAGTACATCAAAAATTTTTTTAAATCCAGAATATGTCATTTCATTCTTTATAGTTTCAACCACTATTTTGTCATTCTTTTTGATGTTTAAAATTCTTGATGAATCGTATCCAATCTATATTTCAATCTTAGGTTTGGTGATAATTTTATTTTCTCCAGTTATTTTGACATATTCTATATCTTTGAAACAGTATATATTTGAGCTGTTTGCATGTTTATATTCATTCCGTTTTGTTCAGCTTTATTTAAATAATAAAATTAAAAAAGGCCAATATTCAAGGTATTTACTATTTTCTTCAGTTTTAGTTTTAATTTCTTTTGTAAATATTCTTCCCTTCATAATGACAATTATTTTCATTCTGTTCCATGACAAGAAATTAAGATTTAAACAGGTAGCTTTACCGTTATTTCTCTTATTGCCTTTTTCTACGATGTTTATAGATAAGCTTCAAAGAGTGTCCACAGGGGGCTATTGGGATAATTTTTTTCTCTCAACAAATGTATCTTCACTGAACGTATTGTTAAAAAATATTTATTTTTTAATTACTCTATTTGTAAAAAGCTTATTTATTGAAAATCTGCTATTTCTAGCTCTTTTCCTTTTTTTTGCTTCTTTGATAGTTCCATTTATCACGAAAGAAAAATTGACACTATATGCCTTTATTGGAATTATTATTTTATTTTTTATTTCAGCATTGAGGTTATATCCGTTGGGCGCTGGTAGAACTGATATAGTCTTTTTACCTTATTTTGTTTATTTGATTGCAGCGTTTTTACACTGGTTATCTGTCAAAATAAAATTAAATTACAACTTTTTATTTGTTTTGATATCTGTTCTTTATATTTTAAATGGTTATCTGAATTCAAATGTTTATTATAAAGATGAGAATGTTGCTCCATTAATTGAGATAGTTGAAGAGGAGTTTAACAATCAGGAGACACTTATTGTTGTAGAAAAAGAACAATATTCATCAATTCTTTATTATTCAAAAAATTTAGTTAATAACATTACAGTCGAAGACCAGAATAAATGTTTGAAGACATTGCCAAATATTACAAATTTGTATGTCTCTCATGACAAAAATCTTTTTCAGAATTATTCTTCCATCCCAATAAAAAATCTAAAGAGCAGTCTTTTTAGTGATCTAAACAATAAACAAGTTTATTTAATTGGAATTGAACTAGATGGTACTGTAGGTAATTTTAGAGACACTATAAAAGAGTTAGAAGAAAATTTGTTTTATAAAAAAACATTAAAAAAATTTAGAAGTGGTTTAACAATTGGATATTTTGTAAAAAATGGATAAATCAGTTTTAGTTATATGCACTTCATTAAATATGGGGGGTTCAGAAAAACAAGCTGTTTGGCTTTCTAACAAACTATCAGACAATGGATATAGAGTTTTTTTTGTTTCATTGAAGGATGCTGGAATACTTTCGGAAACATTAAATTCAAATATAGTTGTAAAAAACTTTAAATTGGCAAAAGCAAAAAATGTATATTACAAAATGTTTTACTTTATTTTGGGCATAATTCGTTTAATAAAACTTGTAAATAAATATAAAATTTCAAAAACTGTAACTTTTTTATTCCATTCAAACCTTGTTGGTAAAATTGTAAAGACTTTTAGCTTTCATAAAAATGTACATATTGCATCTTTTAGGTCAGATAGGCTCAGTAAGCGAGATTCAAATATTAGTAAACTAAGAACACTTATATTTCGAAATTTCATATTAGATAACAACACAACTGTTGTTTTTAACTCAATATCTGGATCTAGCAAATTAAATCTTAAAAACACAATTCAAGAAGTTATATTTAATTTTCCTCTTAATCCTAAACAAGATAAAAATATTTTTGATAATAAATTTGTGTATATAGGGAGACTTGATGAGCTTAAAAATGTTCAAAATATAGTTTTAGGATTTACAAAGTTAGAAACTCTGGATGCTACTTTAGATATCTATGGAAAAGGACCAGACTTTCCAAAAATTCAAGAAATTATTGAACAGCATTCACTTGAAGACAAAGTGTCATTAAAAGGAGTTGATGCAGACATCTCTAACAATCTCAATAATTATGATGCACTAATACTTGGTTCTACACATGAAGCATTTCCAAATGTAATAATTGAAGCTTTTAATGCTGGTGTAATTCCCATATCAACAAATGTTGGTGATGTAGAGTGGCTCATCAAGAAAGAAAGAGGAATATTAATTGAAGGATTTACATCAAGTGAAATAGCTAAAAGCATGACGAAGTTTTTAGAACTAGATATTGAGTCAAGAAAAAAATATATCGCTAATGGTAGGAATTTTCTTATCAAAGAATTGAATGAAAAGGATATTTTTAATCAATGGATAGACGTAATAGGAAATTAAAGCTAATCTTTTGAACTTTTTCTAACCTTTTTTAGAACTGAAAGTATGAAAAATTTTAAATTTTTAAAGTAGATTCCAACAGTAATTCCTGCCGCTAATAGTGCTTGAAACAAATAAGAACCTGTTCCTGGATCTAAATAGTGTAAATTTTCGCTAAATGGAATCATAACTATACATTAATACTGATATCTTTTAATTGCTTGAATATAAATTGTAAGAATTTTGAATGATTTCATTTAAATCTTTAGAGCTAATTTCAAATTCAAAATTTGTAACTCTACTATTCATTAGAACAATTTTACTGATATCTGTTGAATCGAAGCTTTGTCCAAATAAATTTTCAAAATCCTCATTTAAATTTAAAGTGTTTAATATATTTCCAGATTCGATAATTAGATTACCTCCCGGCATTTTGTTTATTTTCTTATAAAATTTTTTGATAATGCTTACTACTGAAAATGCGCATGCAATACCATGGGGTATTTTATAAAGGCTTGTTAGAGGGTACGAAATTGAATGATTCAAGGAAGTTCTTGATATATTTATCGCCTGTCCTGACAAGTTAGAAGCTTCTAAAAGTTTTTCTCGAATATCTAAATTTGCTAAATCTTTTAAAACTAATGGGAGATATTTATTAATAATTTCTAAGGCTTCAATAGAAAGTTGAATTGACTCAGGTGTCTTATTTTTATTCCATAAACTATCTAATGAATGACAAAGGGCATCTAAGCATGTTGAAAGAGTAAGGCTTTTAGGAAGTGATACTAGAAATTTAGGATTTAAATAGACAAAATCTGGCAACATTGATTCATCTTCAAAAGATAGTTTTTGTTTATTTTTTTCATCCCATATTGTTGTAAATTTAGTACTTTCTGCACCACTCCCTGAAGTAGTGGGTATTGCAATACTTAAAACTTGGTTCTCATTATCCTTTTTTATTTCAGAAATATCCGTTATTGTTTTTGTGCTTTCAGTCATACAAGATGAGTACAGTTTTGCAATGTCCATGGCACTTCCTCCACCGATTGATAAAACAAGACTATTTAATAATGTCTTGTTCTTTTTTTTATTTAAGACTTCAGTTACTAGATTTAAATCTGGGTATTTATCAACTGTAAAGATTTCAACTTCATTAATCGGATTATGATTAAGTATTTTTACAAACTCAGATTCGTATCCTCTTTTTAAATTACCGCTTGAAGTAAAAATAATTGTATTGAACTCTTTATACGAGTTATTTAACCCTAAAAAGTGATCTATAAAATCAGATTTAATTATTTGTTGGGTCATTGTTGATTTTTTCCATAAAATTTCTCTTATTTTCTTCTGGCGTTTTATCTGGTCTTAAAAGATTTTTATCTGAGCTGTTTTGTACTTTAACCTCTATGAATGTTGGGCCATCAAAATTTTCAATATTAATATGATCAAATTCTTCATAATTTTTTACGATTAATACACTTTTATAACCCAATGATTTAGCTAATCCGTTACTGTCAATTTGATCATAAATATTTGGTTGTCCACCAACAGATTCGTGAGAAGAATTGTTAAATATTACATGGATAAAATTTTTCATGTTGCTTTGACCAATTATTCCAAGTGATCCCATGTGCATCAACAAAGATCCATCACCATCTAAACAAACTACTTTATTTTCATTTAAATTTTGATTGATACCATAAGCAATAGAAGAGGCATGCCCCATCCCCCCTACGACATATAAATCATTAGGAGTTTGCTCACTATTTTTTCTAATCTCATAAAGCTCTCTTGAAAGCTTCCCGGTTGTGGAAATATATAATGTTTTTTCATCAAATAGATCAAGAATTTTTTTTAATGCCTCATTTCTTTTTGGTAGTGAATTATTGTTTTCAAACACTCTTTCATCTTTTTCAAAGGTATTTTTTCTTACGACTAACGCCAATGGGTTGTGAGAGTTGATACTCTCTCTTATTTTTTCTGTAATACTTTCTAAATCTGTATTGTTGTCAATAATAATGTAATCAATATCAAGCAATTTTAAGAGATCAAGGGTAATTTTGCCCTGAAAAATGTGCTGTGGTTCATCTTGTAAACCTGGCTCTCCTCGCCATCCAACCAGCAAAATAAAAGGTATGTTATAAATATCTTTATGTAATAGAGAAGTATATGGGTTTACAAAATTTCCCAAACCTGAATTTTGCATATAAATAAGCGGAATTTTATTTGTAGCTAAATTATATCCCATGCACATTGCGAGAGCAGATCCCTCATTTGTTGCAATAACATGATTTTTATCGTCAAAGTCAAAATGCAAGCTCTTGCTAAATTCTGACATTAATGAATCTGGCACCCCTGTATAAAATTCAATGCCAACTTTGTTTAGTTCATTAATAAAAGTTTTTGCATTAATCATAATTTAATCTGTTGGAATAAAATTTATGACTTCTTTAACACTCATCAGTTTTTTTTCTAACTCTTGTGTTCTGCCAAATTTTAATATTTCTTCAGCAGTATTTAACATAGCCGGATAAGCACTACGCAAAAGATGATTAGCATAAATTACAATATCAACACCTAATTTTTTGAATTCATCAAGTGTTACATGATTGTAAGTTGTGGGAACAACTATCACAGGAACATCAAAATCTTTTTTAAAATTCTCAACAAACTGAAATACAAGTTCTTCAGAGTCATCTTTACTATGAATTAATACACCATTTGCTCCTGAATCAGCATAGCTTCTTCCTCTCAAAAGAGCGTCTTCTATCCCTTTGCCAAGAATCAAACTTTCAATTCTAGCAATGACCATAAACTCATCTGTTTGTTTCGAATTAATACCAACTTTTATCTTTTCACAGAAGTTTTCAATTGAATCCTGCTCTTGTTTAACATCTGTTCCAAATAAAGAATTTTTCTTTAACCCTTTTTTATCTTCGATTACAACAGCTGAAACACCCAACCGTTCAAGATTTTGTACTGTATAAGTAAAATGTTCTGGCTTACCCCCTGTATCTCCATCGTATATTATGGGTTTTGTCGTCACTTCCATAACTTCATTTAAAGTTGCTAATCTTGAACTAGTATCAACTGCTTCAATATCTGGCTTTCCCTTGGCAGTTGAGTCAGTTAAACTACTTGCCCACATTCCATCGAATTGGAGTTTTAAATTATTCTTTTCGTAGATAGCATTTTCTACAATGATTGCTGACAAAGCGTTGTGTATATCCAGAAATGTAAGAGTATCTTTTATGTTGAGTGCTTTCTTAAGTGATTTTCTTCTATCTTCTGTTGTAATTGTTTTATCAAATTTATTTTTTAAAGAAGTAGATGAAATACCTTCTGTATAGGGTATTTCAATCAACTCTCCACCCCATTCACTTAAAACTTTAATTACTTTTTTTCTAGTTTCTTTTTGAATTCCAGTCGTCCAATCATCACCATGCACAACATATTTTGGTTTTAAGCTTCTGAGGTTATCGGAATAATCTAGTGTCTCTTGCATAACGATGTTGTCTACATATTTAATTCCCTCAATTACTCTAAATCTTTCTTCATAAGTCATTAAAGGAATTTTTTTGTATGATGCTATAGCTTTATCTGTCAGTAGACCCACAGTAACTTGTCCATATTCACTCGCTGTCTTTAAGATATTCATATGGCCTGGATGAATAATATCCGCACTCATGCCGACATATACTGAATGATTTTCCACGATATTACTACTATAATTCATTCTGCTATCGATACTAACAACACATATAAAATTATTTTTTTTGTTGAAAACCTCAGTCATTTTAGATTTGTTGAAAAACTTTTTAATTATTTTTACGAAAAAAATGCAAATATTCATTTACTCTGCTTAGATATACCTTTTGGAAACAGAACATATAAATCTGATAATCTAACAATTCAAGTTTTAGATAGTGATTTAGAAAAAATTAAAGCTTTAAAAAGTCTTACCGGAGACTTGTTTATAACCACAACACCAAGTATTGGTAATAGTATTTTCCCCAAGTCTTCAATGCCAAAAAATCAAAGGCCAACTTATGTTTATGTTTTTCATTCTCTAGTTAGCCCAAATGAAATGTACACAAAGGGCTCATTTGATGGCTTTGACATTTTATTATCTCCATCAGAGCTTATTTCAGAACAATTAAAACCTTTGATTTCAAAAAATGCTCAAGTATTTACCACAGGCTATCTACTTTTCGATAAAATCCATAAATTTGAATATAAAGATAAATTTGTTAATGATGTTCTTATTGCGCCTACTTGGGGTTCTAAAGGCTTGAACGAAATAATTCAAAATATTGATAAAATTAAAAATTTTGTAAATAGATTAGATTTGCAGGCTATTTTTAGACCTCATCCAATGACTTCATTAGATGAACTTAAAAAGATACCCTTTGACATAGACACTGATAAAGATCTGAATAATTTACATTCATATGAGTATTTAATTACTGATTATTCAGGTATTGCACTCGAATTTTTTTATCTTACAGGTAGGCCTATTATTTTTTTAGATGTTCCAAAAAAAATTAAGAGAAAAATTCCTGTTTTTAGTAAAGAGGAGAAGAATTATTTGTTAATTGAAAATGAGATGCGTAATGTGATTGGAAAAAACTTTCCTATAAGCGATTTAGATAATCTAACCTCCTTTCCGGAAATTATGGAAGATATTTCAAAAGAATTCATTTCAAAAGTAAATTTTTCAAACGAGTCTCTTGATAAAACTATTTCGATTCTAGATATTTAGATTTATTTAGACAGATTCTCACGATTTTTAAATAACACTTGACCATCATCAATTCCACCAATTATTTCATTATCAATAACATTTATTGATGAAGGAAGATGTGAATTGTTTATATTTTCAGTATTTATTTCACCTAGTATTGATAAGTCATTATTTAAATATGAATGTACATAAATAAATAAATTTTGCAAAATTCTTTTATCAAAGTCAATTTGTTTTAAATCAGGAGTTCTAATTGCAACAAAAGTTCCGTGTCTATCTTGTATGTCTTGTCTATTTATTTCATCTGGTGGGTAATCGTGTAAAGAAGTACAGTTCTTTGTCAAAAAAGGTCCGTGGTCTCCAATTAAAATTATTATGCTATTTTCAAATGACTCCTTGAGCGAATTTACATCTTCTCTCATTTCCATGTTGCCTTTTTTTAAATCTTCTTTCCAATCTTCAAACTCTCCATCAAGACATTGTCCACTGTTTTGAGTGTGTCCTGGATAGTAGGTATGGCTGTAAAGAAATACAGGATCATCATACTCATGAATTTGACTCAAAAAATTACGTTTTTGATCTAAATAATTAATATGTGGAGAAGCATATATCAAATCTTTAAATGTTTGTTTTCCTCTCAACATTGATTTATATATATTACTTGACCTATTTGCTGATACAGGGTAGTAGTAGTCATAATTAGGAGCCGCAGTTGGCGGCAAATAAAAAGAACTAGTAAAAATTCCAGCAGTAAAATATTCATTATCATTTAACAAATTTATAAAACTGGAATAGCCACCAGTTATTAATCTTCCATTTTTCTCGCCATAAGTATCAGTTTCACCTTGAAATAAACCAGACATTGTTGCAAGGGTGTAGCTTCCATGACTGTATATCCCATTGTAAATTGTAAATTTTTGATCAAGTAAAAAATTAATATGTTCAGAATTGTCAATATTCATATTTTCGAGAGTTTCTAGTTGCGGATATCCGTCGTAAACGAGCAGTACTATTGAAGGAGTAGTTTTTAACGATTGGTAATCAGAATTAGTAAAGACAGAGTTCATATTGATGTTTGCAAGCTCAATATCTTCACCTTCTGTAGTTAAATTGGGAATAACTGAGATAAAAAATATCATGATTGAAAACAGTGTAAGCTGCCTGAGAGTTGAATTAAAAATTAGATAAGCAAATATAAAAATAATCAAAAATATACCAAGTAATATATTTACATTGTTAGGTTTTACCCAACTATATGTGTAACTAATTGTTGGCATCTCGAATATAAAAATCAGAAGTGATGTATTAAATACTTGAAAAATAGAGATATTAAGAATTGAGTCGAATATAAATGAATAAAAGATGATTACTAGAAAACTTGTAAGTGCAAAATAAAAAACCAAATAGACCATTTCGTTTCTAAAAAGAATTTCTCTGTTACTAACACAGTATCTGAAAATTGGAATTAATGAAATAATTGAGAGTATCAAGGCCTTACTTATATTATTTTTATTTATGTTTAAAGCTTCTTGAATATTTTCTGTTTTGAATATTGTTATTAAATATAATCCAACAAAAAATAAAAAAACTGAAGACAATAAAACTAGCTCACTTATATTGTTGCTCTCAATTCTAAATTGTAAGAAAACGATGGAACTAGACAATATTACAAAATAAGAAAATGTAATGAGCTTATGGCTTTGATATAAATTTTTTATAGCTAATACAGAATGCGCAATTGGTTTTCTGTCTTTTACCAGGCTAAAAAATAAAATTGATGCAAACACAATGAAGCAAGCCCCAATTACAAGCTCAAGAAATTGTTTAGTTATACCCTCTTGTATTAAAAATCTGAATATTGCCAAAAGACTTGTATTTATAAACAAAAAATATAGTATTTTTACTCTGAGCATAAATTTTTTTTACATCTCCTAATTTGTAGTTTTATTCTACAAGTACACAATATGCTAACTATGTTTAGATATAAAAAATTTTAATCTTTATTAAAGATAAAACTATTTGTATTATTCAAATAAGCTATGTTTAAAAACTCTATATTTTACTCATTCGAAAAACTGTCCCCAAAGTTGATTTCTGTATTATTGCTACCAATTTTATTGCGACTTATTAAACCAGAACTCTGGGCTGAAATTACTTTGTTGTTAGCTTTGCAGCTTTTAATTTCTTATTTTTTAACACAAGGAGATGAGAGGTCTATCCTTAAATTTACCTCTGAAGAAGAGGTCCTTTACAGATCATTTACTAGCTTGTTAAGAATTAGTTTATTGGTTTTGGTGGTTTTTGAAATTTTCGGTTATTTTTTTGAAACACTCCCGTTTTCGTTACAGTATGGTCTTCCCTTTAGGTTTATGTACGTTAGTACTGTAATTATTTCTGTAAATAAACTCCTACTTGCAAAATTAAGATCCTTAGAAAAATCAACTGAGATTTTTAAATCTTCTTTTTTTGAATCTCTATTTATTAATTCGATTCAACTTTTATTTATTGCAATTACAGTTCAACTTGATGGTTATGATTCAAGAGTTATCGTAACGGTTTATTTTCTTGTACAACTATTTGGTAATTTGTTCAAGTTTCTATACTTTGCAAAATCTATTGAATTTAAATTAACACTTGTGTTAAAAAATTTATTAGCAAAAAAACCAAAAGACTTCCTAAAGTTTTCAAATATAAGTTTTTTGATTCTAATTTCTAATTATTTTGTTAACTGGCAGGATAAATTTTTTGTTGAAATAATTTTTGGACTTAAAGAATTAGGTATCTATTCTGTAACAACAAGAATTTCAAATTTAGGACTAGTATTCATCAGCTCGATTTTAATTGCTGCCTACTCTAAATATTGGCCAAAAACCATTGAGGACAAGACTGATTACCAAGTAAAACAAATAACTGGTGACATAATACTCATTTCTTCGTATACGATGGCAGCGCTAATGTTAATAGTCGTGAGTGTTGGTCAATATGTTTTTCCAACTAGTTATGAAGCTTCCATCAATATGATTGATTTAGCTACTCTACTCGTTTTCTTACAAACAATTGTTCTTATCTTCTCGATTGATCTTGGTAGGATTAGTAATCTAAAACGCATATATTTCTTCAATCTTGCAGTTATTATTCTTCAAGTATCTATATACAATCTTTATTCTTTTGAAAATTTGGAAGAAATTTTCATTTTGCAAATTGTCACAATGCTAATTTTCATAACTGCATTTTTTTGGAAAACAGTTCTTTTATTTAAAAAAGAATTTACAATTTCTTTACTTTTAATATCTGCTTCAGTTCTTATAGCAACTTTTTACCAATCTAGCGGTTCTCAGATTCTCCAATTATCATCATTTCTTTTGAGTCTATTTTTTGCATCAAATGTATTGCAAAGATGGATAAAGCTTGACTCAAATTAAACTATTTAAAATTTGTAAGGCACGATTTTTAGAAAAATTTTGTATGATTTTTTGTTGACTTTCATTATGATTGTATTTACTCATTGAAAAGTTTATCAATTTATTTTTTAAATCTTGATAATTTTCACTTTCAAAAATTACACCATTTTCAGTCATTTCAATAATCTCCTTATTACCAGTTTTGCAATCAGATACTATTGAAAATAAATTATTGTATTGTGCCTCAAGCAAGACATTTGACATTCCTTCTTTTCTTGATGGTAAAACGAAAAAACTATAATTAGTCCATATATTTTCCATGTTTACGGATTCTTTTTTTATTGAAACATTTTTATTACTTATTAGATTGCTCAAATTTTGATATTCTTCACCAACACCATATATATCAATTTTAATTTTGCTATCAGCCAACTCATTCATGGCTCTTATTAAAACGTCAATACCTTTATTGTGTGTAAGTCTTGATACAACTATTCCATTTAATTTTGAAACCTTTTCCTTAAATGGATAATTTTTCGTGTCTTCAATTATGTTATTTAAATAATAAAATTTTTCACTTATCTCAGGAAAACGGTTTTTATACAGATTTAGGTTTTCTCTTGAATTAAAAAGGACAACATCAGCGTTTTTCAATATAAATTTTGTAAATCGTAAGTCAATATTGTAATTTGCTACTCTAACAATGCTTTTATAATTGGTAATTCTTAATTTTTTAATTAATACATTTAATAAGTTTGG
>ENA-OSEY01000790-OSEY01000790.1-marine-metagenome-genome-assembly--contig:-NODE-790-length-22371-cov-5.341437_pt1 | contig 22371 bp, 19 predicted proteins | sample MGYA00248465_ERZ534230 | MGnify/ENA primary metagenome ERZ534230 (study PRJEB26409, sample SAMN06344110) | marine metagenome | isolation source: Sea water from surface | place: Atlantic Ocean:Southern...
GTAAAAGATGATTATGGCGGAACTCCAAACTTTGATTACTCATCAAATTGGGGATCAGGATCAAGTAGTTCTGAAGCAGTCGCAGCAGAAATAAATGCAGATAATACATTTTCTATTGCAATTAAACATACTCACACTTTTGGAAGTGAATCTAATACAGATTGGGAGATATTAACTGTAAGTAATTCTGGAGTTCTTGACTGGAGCAAGAGTGTTTGGACTCAATCTATTCAACCTTATGAAAAAGCATTTGGTCAGGATCTTGATGGTGACGGCAGTCAAGGATTAAATCTAGGACAATTATCTTCTGTTGATACAGATACTTATAGCGATGTTTTAAAGAAAGATAGTAATGGCAATTTCTTTATTCTGACAGAGGCAGGAGAACACATTGCAGTAACAGAATCATGGGGAGGAGCTGCGCGATTTGATTATTCAGATCAATGGGATGGCGGCTCTTGGTCTAGTAAAGCTGTTGCAGTGGAAGATATTACTTATACAAATTCTGATGGTAATTCTGTTAATGGATATGTAATTGCAATTAAGAACTCTGGTTCTTATGGATCTGATCAATTTACAGATTGGGAACTTAGATATACAGATGGTAAAGGAGTAATTGATTGGAATAATAGTATCTGGACTCAATCGATAAAAAGTAAAGAATCATTATTTGGTACTAATGTTGCTCAGGCAGATCTTGATGGAGATGGTGCTTTTGGATTATCTGCAGATGCTTTAACTGCTGTAAGTAGTGATAGCGCTGGGGATTTATTGAAAAAAGATGATGGAAATGCACTATATATTATTGATAATAAAGATACTGCAGATACTTCTGATGATGTAACTATTGCAATTACTGATCAATGGGGAGGAACTCCTACATTTGACTGGAGTGATTCTGGTGGTTATGGAGATTATGCATGGGCTTATTCATCAGCTGCATATGCTGTTGAATCATTTGTTGATAATGGAGTTGATAAGTTCTTATTAGCTATCAAGAATCAAGATACATATGGATCAGAAGAAACATATACCAACTGGCAAACATTTGAAATAAAAGAAGAAAATGTGGGAACAGGAGATTGGGCACTTGATTGGTCCACTGGTACCTGGTCAAATACAATTGGTAAGAAAGAATCAGTATTTGGACAGGATATTGATGGCGACGGATCTACATTTGACGTTAACAGCGTAACTGTAACGGCAGTAAGTACAGATACAAGTACAACTGCAAATACTGCGGTTACTTTGACCAAAGATAGTCAGGGCGGTCTTTATATTACTAAGGGATCAACAAATATCATGATTGTTGATTCAAATGATGCCGCAGTTACATTTGACTGGACAGAAAGCTGGGGAGGGGAGACAAGAACATCAACTGCCTATGCTGTAGAAGGTATAGATACTGATTCTGATAATACGATTGATAAATATAAACTTGCTATTAAGCAAGAGTTAAAAAATAACGCTTCTAATACCACGACCACTCAATGGGAAACAATTGAAATATCTACTGGAGGAGTTGTTAATTGGAGTAGTATGACTTATGGAGAAGGAAAATTACATGAAGCAGATATAAATCAAGATCTTGATGGTGATGGCAATATTTGGTCTGAATCTAGTGAAGTTTTAACATCTGTTGCTTCTGATACTAAGGGAGCTTTAGCTTACTTAGATACTTCTAATAATCTATTTATTGCACCTGGATCTGGTCAGGCGAAAAAGGCGGTTTTAGATTATTCCGGTAATTTAATCTCATTTAATGATAGTTATACATTTGGAGATTTCACAGATGCTAGAGAAGTCATAGCTGTTGAATCAGCAACTGTTGACGCCGTAGATTACTACAAAGTTCTTATAAAAAACACTACTACTGATTCATCAGAGTCAACTACAGCTTATGAGACAGTAAATATAAGTCAATCAACAATGATCGTTGATTGGGGTACTTTCTCTTACTATACCGATCCAAAGAAATTAGAGTCTGCATTCCTATTAGATATTGATGGTGATGGAACTATTACAACTATAAGTTCTAGCAATACAACAGCAATTGCGACTGATACAACTGGAGCACAACTTAGACAGACAAGTGATGGAAGTTTATTTATAAAAGATGGCGATTCCACTTTCCAAATAACATCTCCTGATGGCGGTTATATTGATTTTGACTATTTAGAGACTTGGGGTGAAGGTGAATCGTTTGAATCAGAAGCTCTTGCTGTACAAAAAGTTGGAAATAATTATAAGTTAGCTGTTCAAGAGACTTCAACCTTTGGCGGTAATACAGATATTGCTTATCTTGTTTATACATTATCTTCTACTGGTACTCTGGCTTGGGGTGATGTTGAGTATAGAACTACTGAAGAGTTAAATGAACAGGAATTTAACCAAGATCTAACAAATGATGGAAATATTCAAGTTGGTTCTACATCTGATGCTTCTGACACTTTTGCTGATGCTGTTACCACATCAAATACTGATGCTCAAGTTGTAGAGCAGTTTGGTAATACCGCCCAGTCTGAAATTTTCTCAATTAGTAATTCTGATGCAGAATCCTCAGATGAAAAAATTGAGATGTTTGTTAAAGGAGTAGATGGATCTGCAAAATTAAATTATGAAATGGTCTACGATATAAAAAAATCAAATCCCGATTTAGAAATAATTATTAATGGGGGAATTACTGATACTGATCAAATTCAAAAACATTTAAAATTTTGTGATGGTGTAATGATTGGTAGAGCAATTTATCAAAATCCTTATTTCCTTAAAGATATTGAAAATGTTATTTTTAAAAACTCAAATATTTCATCACGCGAGGAAATTGTAAAACAAATTCTAAAATATCTAGAGGAAGAAATTAAACTTGGCACAAAAGTAAACCAGGTCATGAGACATACTGTAGGACTTTATTTTGGTCAACCTGGTTCTAAAGAATGGAAGAAGTATTTAAGTGATAATATGATGGCAAGAGACTCTGATTTCCAAAAATCTAAACACATAATGACAATTGTGCAAAATAACGAAAAGGCTAATCAGGCAAACACTTAATGGAAGCTTTAAATTTAAATGAGATAATTAATTTATTATCAGTTCTTGCATTAGCAGCAGCTGTTGCTGGTTTCATGGCTGGACTTTTAGGTGTGGGTGGAGGAATAATAATGGTTCCAGCTTTGTATTATGCTTTTACAGTTTTGGATTTCGATATTGTTACAAGAATGCATTTATCAGTTGGAACTTCGTTAGCAATAATAATTCCAACTTCAATTATTTCTACCAAAACTCATATGGAATATGATGCTGTTGATTTTAAAATGGTTAAGTCTTTTGGTTTATTTATAGTTGCAGGTGTAATTGCTGGAACTTTTTTGGCTGTAAATATGAAAACACCTGCTTTAGTTTTATTTTTCTCAATTTTTGCTTTTATGGTTGGACTATTTTTTATTTTTTTAAGAGAAAAGTTGGTTGATAATCCAAAAACCATATCAGACTTTGTAAAAAAAATATCTGGCATAATAATTGGCTTTATTTCAGTTCCATTAGGAATTGGAGGCGGTTCTTTAATGGTTCCTTTTATGAGAACTTTTGGTTACGATATCCGAAAATCTATTGGAACTGCAGCTGCAGTAGGATTTTTAATCGCTGTAAGTGGCACAATTACAATGATTACTGGAGGAAAAATTGTTAATAATGTAACAACGCCTTTTAGTTTTGGCTATATAAACTTATTAGGATTTTTGGTATTTGTTCCTGTGACAATGATAATGGCACGCTTAGGTGCTAAAGCTGTCTATAGAATAGATAAAAAATTATTAAGTAAGATTTTTGGAACATTTCTAATAGCTGTTTCAGTAAGATCATTTATTGAATATTTAAATATAAGTTAATTAATATATAGATAATAAAATGTTTAATTTAAAAGATATAATTTCATCAATTGCTGACGCTGGAAAAAAATTATTTAAAAAAAGTACAGTTGTAAAAAAAAATGATGTCGAAACTATAATTACACTTTGTGATGATTTGCTTTCAAATAAAGGAGCTGCATTTGGTATTACAGTTGCAAGAGATGTAACAGATTTATATCAAACTTTGTCTCATGAAAATAAATTGTTATTTTTTAAAAAGATTAACGAAAAATATAAACCAAGTCATAGTAAGGTAGAGGCAGCTATAGATACATATAAGAAAAAACAAGACGATAAAAATTTATTTGATTTATTTAGAATTGCTGAAGGTCAAAGAAGAGAATTATTTACAAGAATGAATATGGCGCCTAATGGAACACCTGTGATTTTAAGTATAAGAGAGGATCTAATAAGTTTTCTTAAAGATAATCAAGAGCTTACCCCATTAGATAATGATTTAAGGCATTTATTTAAATCATGGTTTAATCCAGGTTTTTTAAAGTTAGAAAAAATAACTTGGGAAACAAAAGCTGCAATATTAGAAAAAATTATTAAGTATGAGAGAGTTCATCATATTAAAGATATGAATGATCTTAAAATAAGATTGGGTGAGGATAGAAGATTTTTTTCCTATTTTCATCCAGCACTCGATGACGAACCAATTATATTTGTGCAGGTTGCTTTAACAAAAGGCTTAGGTAAGTCTATACAGGAATTACTAAAACCAACAACTGCAGGTGATAAAAAAAACGATACTGCAACTTTTTACTCTATTAGCAATTGCCAAGAGGGTTTATCAAGGGTTACACTTGGAAATTTTTTAATTAAGAGAGTTGTTTATGAAATTCAGGAAGAACTTCCACACATTAAAAACTTTGGAACTTTATCACCAATACCTGGCTTTAGAGACTGGTTCTCTTATTTAGAAGATGAAAAAATTAAAACAATTACTGGTTTTCCGTCAGAGAGTATAAATTTTCTTAAATCAACAGATTTAAAAATAGGTGATACTAGAATTTTAGAAAACAAAGAGTCAATGATTAAATTAGTAATGCATTATCTAGCAAATGAAAAAAACAAAAAAGGCTTTCCTATTAATGATGTAAGTAGATTTCACCTAGGTAATGGAGCAATAATAGATGACATAAATATTAATGCTAACGTTTCAGAGGTTGGATTTCAAAGATCATTTGGAATTATGGTGAACTACCTATATGAACTGAAAGATATTGAACAAAATCACGAAAATTACGTTAACAATAAAAAAATTAATGTTTCAGATAAACTTAAAAAATATTTATAATCTTAAAGACCAAAATATTTGTAGGTCCTTTTGATTGATATAATTTCATCCAATAATTATATTTTTTTCATCCTTTTGATGATTATTGCTGCAATTCCAGTTGGTTTTTGTGCTGGATTATTTGGAATAGGAGGAGGTTTAATATCTGTACCTTTTCTTTTTTTTATTTTTGATACATTAATTATTGATAAACAATATATAATGCATCTATCTGTTGGTACTGCATTTTCAATAACTATTATGACGTCGTCAGCTTCTGTCATGACACATAGAAAACATGGAGCAGTTGATTTTAATTTATTAAAAACATTTGGCTTATTTGTAGGTATAGGGGTTATATTTGGAACATTATTAGCCTCATTTTTAAATACAAAAACCTTAGTTCTACTTTTTTCAGTCATTGTTTATTTTTTTGGGGCCTATTTACTATTAATTCAAGAAAACTCAAAAAAGTTTAAAGCAAAATTTAATATATTACCCAAAATAATATTAGGTTTCTTTTCTGGATTTGTTTCTGCACCAATGGGAATTACAGGGGCAATGATTAATGTACCAATACTAAAGTATTTTGGCTATTCTATAAAAAAAGCTATTGGCACTGCAGCATCAATAGGATTTATAATTTCTTTATTTGGAGCGATTGGATTCTTTACATCAGGAACTTTATTGAGAACAAATCTTCCATTTAGTATCGGTTTTATAAATATTCCAGCTTTTCTAATTTTTGTTCCAATTACAACTATAATGGCTAGAGTAGGAGCCAATACAGTACATGCTATGGATAAAATAAAAGTCCAAAGATTTTTCGGGATATTTCTTTATATTATTGGAACAATTTTTATATATAGATTTTTGAACCTTTAAGAATTAATTTTCAGCAGTTATATTTAGTTTAATCAGATCTTTTTTGTCTACTTCTTTACACCATAGCTCATAACTTTCACACATACGCCATAACAGATCAAAAGAATTTTGAGTATTCGACAAAGGAAATGAACTTTTTGCAAAATATGTATTATTTGAAAAATTAAGTTTTTCCATTACCGAGTCTTTTTGAACTTTTAACAGATTGATTGTTTCTTCAGGAATCTTGAGTTTTGTTTCTTTATTAATATAATTATTTTCTTTTATGTCATCAAACAATTGGTTATGAAAATTTCCACATTTTATCTCTATATATTCTTTCGAAGTTGAAAACATTTCAATTGCTTCTATTAAAGTGATACCAGGATTATCTTTTTTTATTTTAGTTACACTAGTGTAGATCTTTTCAGCCACATATAGCATAAGTGGTTTAGATCTATCTTTTTTCATTTGTAAAATTAAATATTTTTAATTTCCTGAAAAACTTCTTTAGCATGATCTTTGACTCGAACATTATGCCAAACTTTGTGAACTTTTCCATTAGCTTTTATAATTATAGTAGTTCTAATAATACCCATATATTCTTTTCCAAGAAATTTTTTTTTGCCCCACACACCATATTTTTTTAATACTATTTTTTTTTCATCAGATAATAAATCAAATTTAAGTTTATATTTTTTTTTAAATTTTAAATGGGTTTCTATATTATCAGCCGATATACCATAAACGACCGTATTATTTTTTAATATTAAACCATTAAGTTTACTAAAGTCTCGAGACTCTAAAGTACATCCAGGAGTATCATCTTTAGGATAAAAATATAAAATTATATTTTTATTTTTAATCTTACTTAATTCAAATATTGAACCATTTGTAGAGGGAAGCTTAAAGTTTGGAGCTTTTTTATTTTCAGAAATTTTCATTGTTAGAACAAGGGGACATATAAATTATATAATCCCCTTTTTCAATTCATTAACCTTTAAAAAGTTCTAAAGCACTATTTAATAATTCTTCAGACTTTCCATGGTTACCAGAGTCATGAGCTTTCATACCCTCATCTCTAAGTTTTTGTGCCTCTGCAATTTTTTCATCAATTTGTTTTGCCATCATCGGACAAGATCCTGCAAATGCAGATCCTGTAAAACAAATTAAAGATAATATAATAATTAATTTTTTCATAAATTTCCTTTCTATATCTTAAATAGTCAAACTTTTTGATTTTATGATGCGACAAATTAGAAAAAAAACTTTTAGTTTCAGATGCTAGTAATAAGCATGTTTATAGCAATGAATAGATTTAAAATTGTTTTGGGAAAAGAAGAAAACTTTGAGAAAGTTTGGAGAGATAGAGATACTCACCTTAAAGGAGTTCCTGGTTTTAAAAATTTTAATTTAATAAAAGGCAATAAGTTTGAAGATTACACATTGTATGCTTCTCACAGTATTTGGGAAACCAAAGAACATTTTATAAATTGGACCAAATCAGAGGCTTTTAGATTGGCACATAAAAATGCTGGTCAACATAAAGATCTTTATATCGGAGCTCCTAACTTTGAAGGTTTTGAAGTTGTTATTTAATGATAATTGACAATATACCTTATTATTTGGCGTCTGGAATTCTCGGTATCATGCTGTTTTTCTCATTTATTGTTGCGCCTATTACTTTCACAGTCTTAGACGAAAATGCCTCAAGAAAATTTATAAGAAAAATATTTCCATATTATTATCTAACAAATCTAGCATTAAGCTTAACATGCGTTATATGCTTTTATCTCATTCAACAAATAACGACTGATTTCTTTTTAATTCTTGTAATTTCTTTATTATTTATAATTTCAAATTTTATATTAATGCCATTAATCAATAAATTTAGGGACAGTAATCAAGAAAAAAAATTTAAATATTCGCACGCATTATCGGTTTTGATAAATTTTCTTCAATTATTTATTCTGATTTACGTCCTTTTTTAAAAAAAATTTTCTAATCCAGTGTATGCAAAAAATATAACGATTAACCAAATTAATCCTTTAACGAAGAAAAAAATAAAACCACTAAAAATAAAAAATTTTGAATACTTATTTTTTTTTAATTTTAAAAGTAAACTCTTAAATTTTGACATTAAAATGATTAAATCTTTTGGTCGTATTCACCAATTTTGCCAGTTTTTTGAAGCAAGCCATCAATAAAATCAAAAATTTTTTTCTTTCTCTCTTCGGATGACGGACTTTCTGTGACAACAACTAAAGATGGCTTATTAGAGGAAGCCCTTATTAAACCCCAAGAGCCATCTTCAAAAGAAAACCTAATTCCATTTACAGTAAGTATATCTTTGATCTCTTGACTATCAATTTTAATTTTTTTGTTTTTAATTTCTGTTATTTGTTTCACTATTTCATCAACAACATTATATTTTTCATCATCTTTACAAAAAGGTGCCATAGTTGGTGATTGAAATGTATTTGGTATTGATTTGATTATCTCACTCATATTTTTATTTTCATTATCTAATAGATGACAAACTTGAATTGCAGAATTTATTCCATCATCATAACCGTAGCCTAAAGGTTGATTAAAAAAGAAGTGGCCACTTTTCTCAAACCCGGCCAAAGCGTTTTCGGTATTTACTTTTCTTTTAATATGAGAATGACCCGTTTTCCAATAAATAGTTTCACAATTATTTGAAGCTAGTATTTTGTCAGTATTAAACAAACCAGTTGATTTTACGTCAACCACAAATTTAGATTTTTTATGATCTTTTGATAAATTTCTAGCAATCAGTAATCCAATTTTGTCTGAAAAAATTTCTTTACCTTTATTGTCTATTACACCACATCTATCGCCATCACCATCAAAACCAAAACCTATGTCAGCATTATTATCTATCACAGCTTTACTTATAGCATGCAACATTTCCATGTCCTCAGGATTTGGATTATACTTTGGAAATGTCCAATCTAATTTACAATCCAATTCTACAACCTCACAGCCAATTCCTCTTAAAATATCTGGAGCAAATATACCAGCTGTGCCGTTACCACAAGCTGCTATTACTTTTATTTTTTTATTTAGCTTATTTTTTTTAATTAGATCATTTTTATAAACATCTTGAAAATTTTCTATTTTCTTTTCTTTTCCTTTTCCTTCTAAAAATTTACTTTTTAATGTGATTTCTTTAAGTTCTTTCATTTCTTCAGGCGCATGAGTTAAGCCTTTTTTGATACCCATTTTTACACCTGTCCAACCATTTTCATTATGACTTGCTGTTACCATTGCAACAGCATCACTATCTAAATTAAATTGCGCGAAATAAACCATTGGTGAGAGAGACAAACCCAAGTCCTCTACGAAACATCCTGTGGAGATTAAACCTTTTTTTAAATTTTCTTTTATATCTTCACTATAGGATCTATAATCATGACCCACTACAACTCTTGGATTATTCTTTTTTGTGTGGTGAATTATTTGACTTCCAAGACCTTTTCCTAAATTAACGATTCCCTTAAGATTTATGTTATCTGGATAAAGCCATCGTGCGTCATATTCCCTAAAACCAAAAGGATCTATTTTTACGAGATTGTCCATGTTGATATTTCTATATTTTTTTTATTTTTTGATTGCAAAAAAATTCTTATGTTCTATATATGTTCTGTTGATTTTTAATTTATATAGTATATTAAAGAAATCTACATACAACATATAGTTGTTTAACATAAAATTAAGGGAATTATGAATAAATTAGTGTCTCAGGCAATCAAGAAAGCTGTCTCTGAATACAAAAATACCGAGAAATTCCAAGATTTAACCAAAGATAAAAGACCAGACCTATTCTCGTTAAACACGAATACAGAGTTATTCCAAAATTCGAGAGGGATAACAATAAAGATCGATAGAAGTAGAGATAATAATTTGACTGATTTCGGTAGAGCGACACTAAGCGATAGATACCTTGGTGAGAATGAGTCTTTCCAAGATCTTTTTGCAAGAGTCGCTAGTCATTATGCTGATGATAATTTACATGCACAAAGAATCTATAATTACATAAGCAATCTCTGGTTCATGCCAGCAACACCGGTTTTATCAAATGGTGGAACTAAGAGAGGACTTCCAATTTCATGTTTCTTAAATGAAGCTGGCGATAGTTTAAACGGAATTTTAGATCTATGGAGTGAGAATGTTTGGTTAGCTGCAAGAGGCGGAGGTATTGGAAGTTACTGGGGCAATCTTAGGTCAATAGGAGAAAAAATTGGAAGAGTTGGAAAAACTTCTGGAATTATACCTTTCATAAAAGTTATGGACTCTTTAACTATGGCAATCAGTCAAGGATCTTTAAGAAGAGGTTCTGCTGCTTGCTATCTACCAATCGATCATCCAGAGATAGAAGAATTTATAGAAATGAGAAGACCAACTGGCGGAGATCCAAACAGAAAAGCTTTAAATTTACATCATGGGGTTTTGGTATCAGACGCTTTTATGAGAGCTGTTGAACTAGATGAGCAATGGGCTCTAAAAAGTCCGAAGGATGGAGCAGTTCAAGCAACAGTTTCAGCTAGAAATTTATGGATTAGACTTTTAACTGCTAGAATAGAAACAGGCGAACCTTACATCATTTACATAGATACAGTAAATAGAATGATACCACAACACCACAAACTTGCTGGCCTTACAGTTAAGACATCTAATTTATGCAGTGAGATTACTTTACCAACTGGTATTGATAAAGATGGAAGAGATAGAACAGCAGTATGTTGTTTATCGTCTTTAAATGTTGAAAAATATGATGAATGGAAAGATGATGAAAACTTTATTGGTGATGTAATGAGGTTTTTAGATAATGTATTAACTGATTTTATTGAAAATGCTCCAGAACAATTTAGTGATGCAACATATTCAGCAATAAAAGAAAGAAGCGTTGGTTTAGGTGTTATGGGTTTACATTCATTCTTTCAGAAGAAAATGATTCCATTAGAGTCGGTTATGAGTAAAGCATGGAATAAAAAAATATTCGAACATATACATAAACATGTTGATAAGGCTTCTAAAGATTTAGCCGAAGAGAGAGGACCATGTCCAGATGCTGCTGAGTATGGAATTAATGAAAGGTTTTCAAATAAAACTGCTATAGCTCCTACCGCGTCAATCTCAATAATTTGTGGTGGAACTTCTCCAGGTGTTGAGCCAATAGCTGCTAACAGCTATACACACAAAACACTTTCAGGCTCTTTTAATGTAAGAAATAGACACCTTAAACAATTACTAGAAAAATACGGAAAAAATAACGACGAGGTTTGGTCAAGTATAACTACAAATCAAGGTTCAGTTTCTCATTTAGATTTTTTAACTCAAAATGAAAAAGATGTATTTAAAACTGCTTTTGAACTTGATCAAAAATGGATTATAGAATTGAGTGCTGATAGAACCCCACACATTTCTCAAGCACAATCAATAAACATATTTTTACCTGCAGATGTACATAAAAAAGAATTACATCAAATACACTTTCAAGCATGGAAAAAAGGCTTGAAAAGCTTGTATTACTGTAGGTCGAAATCAATTCAACGAGCTGAAAATGTTAATGATGCAAATTCAACAGACATTACAGCAAACGTTTATAAATCAAAAAAACAACAAGACAACCAACCAGAATACGAGGAGTGTTTATCATGTCAGTAATAAAACAAGAGAAAAAAGAAATTATTCAACCAAATAAAATGGGTTTATTAGTTGAAAACCCTGTTTACAAGCCTTTCAGATATCCATGGTGCTACGATGCATGGTTAACTCAACAAAGAATTCATTGGCTTCCTGAAGAGGTTCCTTTAGGTGATGATGTTAGAGATTGGCAAAAAAATCTGACGCAAGCTGAAAAAAATCTACTAACACAAATTTTTAGATTTTTTACTCAAGCAGACGTGGAAGTGAATAATTGCTATTTAAGACACTATACAACTGTGTTTAAACCTACAGAAGTTTTAATGATGATGACGGCTTTTGCAGCAATGGAAACAGTCCACATCGCAGCCTATTCACATTTGTTAGACACTATTGGAATGCCAGAATCTGAGTATTCAGCTTTCATGAAGTACAAAGAGATGAAAGATAAATATGACTACATGCAAAACTTTAATGTAAATTCTAAGGAAGATATCGCAAAGACTGTTGCAGTTTTTAGTGCATTTACGGAAGGGCTTCAGTTATTTGCAAGTTTTGCAATTCTATTAAATTTTCCAAGATTTAATAAAATGAAAGGTATGGGCCAAATTGTAACTTGGTCTGTTCGTGATGAAACTTTGCATTGCAACTCTATGATTAGAATTTTCAAAGAGTTTATTAAAGAGAATCCAGAAGTTTGGACTCCTAAACTTAAAAAAGAGCTTTATGAAGCGTGCAGAACAATTATTGAGCATGAAGATGCTTTTATTGATCTAGCTTTTGAAATGGGTCCAATGCAAGGTTTAACTGCTCAGGAAGTAAAAGACTATATAAGATTTATTGGTAATAGAAGATTAACCCAGCTTGGTCTTGAACCAATTTATAAAGTTGATAAAAATCCTCTAACTTGGTTAGATACCATGTTGAATGCTGTTGAACACATGAACTTCTTTGAAGGAAGAGCAACAGAATATTCAAAAGCATCGACTAGAGGAAACTGGACTGAAGCGTTTAGTTAATTATCTCTGATTTAATTGAACAACTTTTCTGTGTTGGTTACCTTTATAACTAGCTAAAGGTCTGATTAGTTTATTCGCAGCGTGTTGTTCCATTATGTGTGCTGACCAACCTGTAATTCTAGATATAACAAATATTGGCGTAAAGAAATCTGTATCAAAGCCCATTAAGTGATAAGTAGGCCCTGTTGGGTAATCAACGTTTGGATGTATATTTTTTCTATCAATCATTACTTTTTCAACAATGTCGTAAATTTTTTCAAACTTTTTATCTTTTTTAATTTTAGCAACTTTTGCAAAATATTTTCTCATCGTTGGAACTCTTGAGTCACCAGACTTATAAACTCTATGACCAAAGCCCATTACAACTTCTTTTTTATCTAAAGCGTTATTAATCCATTTAAGTGCATTTTCAGGTGTCTTAATTTTATTCATCATATGCATTACTTCTTCATTTGCACCTCCATGAAGAGGTCCTTTTAAGCTCGCTATAGCTCCTGTTATAGCTCCATGAATATCGGATAAGCTGCTTGTAATAGTTCTTGCTGTGAATGTTGATACATTAAAACTATGTTCAGCGTATAAAATTAGAGAAACATCAAAAGCTTTGACAATTTCCTTTTGTGGCACTTTACCAAAACACATGTAGAAAAAATTTTCAGCAATATTTAGATCTTTTTTAGGTTTAATAATTGTTTTCCCTTTTCTCAATCTATAAAAGGCAGCTAAAGCAGTAGGTGTTTTAGCCAAAATTCTAATTGCTTTTCGCATGTTTGCTTCTGGTGAAGAGTCTGTCGTTTCCTTATCCTCTAAGCCCATTACACTAACAGCTGTTCTTGCTACATCCATTGGATGAGCCTTTTTAGGCATCTTTTTTAAAATTGAATATAGGTCTTTAGATAATTCTCTATTATTTTTCTCTTCTTTTTCAAATTTTCTAAGCTGAATAGTATTTGGAAGATCTTTATTTAAAATTAAGTATGCAACTTCTTCAAATCTACAATATTCACATAGGTCTTGAGCTGCATAACCCCTATAAGTAAGAGAATTAATTTCTGGCATAACTTTTGAAACTTCTGTCTCATCAACAACTATTCCAAGTAAACCTTTTTTTATATCTTCACTCATTACTCATGACCCTCTGTGTTAAAATTATAAATTTTTTCGTCTAAACTATTATATTTTTCATAATCGACAAGCTCATATAATCGTTTTCTGGTCTGCATTTTATCAATAATATTATTCTGATGTCCATTTACATAAATGTCCCTCAATCCATCTTCAACATTTTTCATAGCTAATCTTTGAGTTGTAACTGGGTAAATAACAATATTGTAACCTAGATTTTCTAATTTTTTGTAACTTAAAAGCTTTGATTTTCCAAATTCCGTCATATTAGCCAACAGATAGCAATCTAGCGATTTTCTAACTTTTTCAAAATCTTTTTCATCAGCAAGCGCCTCAGGAAAAATAATTTCAGCCCCAGAATCTACATAAGCTTTGCATCGATCTATCATTTTATCTATTCCTTCAACACCTTTAGCATCAGATCTAGCAATAATTTTAAAGTTCTTGTCCTTTTTAGCTTTTGTACATTCTTTAATTTTTTTTATCATTTTTTCTTTTGAAATAAGTTCTTTATTATCTAGATGGCCACATCTTTTTCTTTCAATTTGATCTTCTAAATGAACAGCGGTGATACCGAATTTTTCAAATGTTTGAATTGTTTTTTTACAAGATTTAAAACCTGTATCGATATCAACAATTGTTGGAAGATTAGTTACTCTTGCAATTTGTTTTGCACGAATACTAACATCTTCAAGTGTTGTTAATCCAATATCTGGATAGCCTAAATCATTAGACATTACTCCACCAGAAACATAAACTGCATCGTAACCAATTTCCTCAATCAATTTTGCAGTTAATGGATTATATGCACCTGGAACTCTTAATATTTTCCCACTTTTTAATTTATTAACAAAATCTTTTCTTTTTTCTTTAATTTTCTTTTTGATAAAATGCATTAAAAAATAGCCTTTTTTAAATTTCTCTTTAATTTCGATTTTTTTATTTCAATGTTGAGTTTATTAAGTTGCCCGGATTTCAATTTTCTTAAATTTTGAACTGTTTTTAAAAATCTATTACTTTCATTTTTTGATATAATGTCCTCAGTTAGTGTTAAAAATTTATTAATATAATTTTCTCTTTTAAATGGTCTTGCACCGTAAGGGTGTGCATCCGCTTTATCTAATTCTTCTGATAATCTCTTACCATTTTTTAATGTTACTATTACCTTTGCTCCAAAAGATTTATTTTTAGGGTTTGGGTCGTGATATTTCTTTGTCCATTTTTTATCTTCATGAGTTTTAATTGAATGCCAGATCTTAATAGTACTTTTTCTTGCGGCTCTGGACTTTGTGTATGATTTAATATGATGCCAGTCTGCATCTTCTAAAGCTACAGCAAAAATGTACATAATTGAGTGATCTAACGTCTCCCTACTAGATTTTGGATCCATTTTTTGTGGATCATTTGCACCTGTACCAATTACGTAATGCGTATGATGGCTTGTATAAATATCTATTTTTTTTATCTGATTTAAATTAGGAATTTTTTTATTTAATTTTTTTGCAATATCAATTAATGCCTGAGCTTGATATTCTGCAGAATATTCCTTTGTATATGTTTCTAGTATAGCTTTCTTCTCTTCATTTTTTTTTGGTAGTGGAATTTTGTATAAAGCTTTTTTACCATCAAGTATTCTAGCTATTACGCTATCTTCACCTTCATAAATTGGACTTGGTGCTCCTTCACCTCTCATAGTTCTATCAACAGCTTCAATTGCTAGTTTACCAGCGTGCGCAGGAGCAAATGCTTTCCAACTAGAGATTTCTCCTTTTCTAGATTGTCGTGTTGATATTGTTGTATGTAAAGCTTGTTGAATAGATTGATATATTGTTTCAGTATTTAATTTTAGCATTGAACCAATACCGGCAGCAACACTTGGACCTAAATGCGCAATATGATCAACTTTATGTTTATGGAGACAAATTCCTTTAACTAAATTCACTTGTACTTCATATGCAGTTATTATTCCTCTTAATAAATCCATGCCACTTTTTCTATTTTGTTGTGCAACTGCTAATAATGGTGGGATGTTATCTCCTGGGTGGCTATAGTCAGCTGCTAGAAACGTATCATGAAAATCTAATTCTCTTACAGCTGTACCATTTGTCCATGCAGCCCATTCACAATCAAATTTTAAATTTGAACTTAAACCAAATACTGTAGCTCCATTATTTCTAGAATGAGCCATAGCCATTTCTCTTGAAGAAATTACTGGTTTTCTATTTAATGAAGCAATTGCAACTGAGGCATTATCAATTATTCGATTAATAACCATCTCTATAGATTTCTTGTTTAGTTTTGCATTATCACTTGCTATCTCTGCTAATTTCCATGCAAGTTGTTTTTTTTTATCAAGTTTAACTTTTGATGGATAAACTTTTACTTTATGAATAATCAAAAATTCTCCTTAAGTTATGATTTTAATACAACCACGATGATTATTAATCAATATTAATGAGATAGATATTTTAAAATTATTTTTTCGATTCCTATAAAATCCTTAATTAAATGATCATGGTGTATTTGATCAGTAGTTTTTTCGGTATAACCATCTTTTACAAGTATAAATGGTATCTTTGCGGCATGAGCTGCATCTGCATCAGTCTCACTATCACCAATCATTATAGTTTTTGAGATATCTCCTTGCATGATTTCAACCACATCCGTTAAGTGTCTTGGATCTGGTTTACAATAATCAAATGTATTACTTCCAGCTACATACTCAAAAAAATGATTAATTTTAATTTTTTTGAGTAAATCTATTGCAAGATAATCTTGCTTGTTTGTACAAACACCCATCGAAATATTATTTTTTTTACACCATTCTAGAAAACTATGAACTCCTTTAAATAATTTACTTTCAACTACAATATTTTTTCCATAGTAATCTATAAATTCAGTTACCATTTCTTTTTTAATTTTTTCGTTAGTTATTTTACTAAATTCCTTTTTTGCTTGTCCCCAGACCGATCTTCCAATGAGCGATGCTGCTCCTTTGCCTACAAGTTTTCTTATATCATCAGTAGTTTTAGTTTCATGACCATATTTTTTCATGACATGATTATGAGCTGCCATTAAATCTGGTGCGGTATCAACTAGTGTGCCATCTAAATCAAATAAAATAGTTAATTTTTGAGTCATTTTTAAAGTATTAAAAAGAAATATTTTGTGAGTTAATTATAATCTCTACTTAACTATAAACAAAAATGCAAATGAAACTAACAGCAAATCAAAAAATACAAATTAGTTTAAGAAATAAATTTCTTAAAAAGGGTGTAAAAATGATTTCACCTGAGACAATTTTTTTCTCAAAAGATACAAAGATTGGTAAAAATGTAACTATTGAACCTTACGTTGTGATTTTGGAAAAAGTGTCTATTAAAAATAATGTTAGAATTTGTTCTTTCTCACATTTAGAAAATGTAAAAGTTGAAAATAATGTATCTATTGGTCCTTATGCACGAATAAGGCCAGGAACAACATTAAAATCAGGTTCAAAAATTGGAAATTTTGTAGAAATAAAAAAAAGTACTGTTGGTATTAATTCAAAAATAAATCATTTATCTTATGTTGGGGATACCTCAGTAGGTAAATCAGTCAATATTGGTGCTGGAACAATTACTTGTAATTATGATGGTATAAAAAAAAGCAAAACCACAATAAAGGATAAAGTTTTTGTCGGATCAAATTCTTCTTTAGTAGCACCTGTTGTATTAAATAAGGGATCAGTAATTGGTGCTGGATCAGTAATAACAAAAAATGTAAATAAAAATTCTTTAGCATTAACAAGGTCATCGCAAAAAGAAAAAAAAAATTATAGGAGTAAAAAATAATGTGTGGAATAATTGGTATTACAAGCACTAAACCAGTTTCATCATCAATAATAAATTCCTTAAAGAAACTTGAATACAGAGGTTACGACTCTGCTGGAATAGCAACGTTGTTAGATGGTAAAATTAATGAGGTAAAATGTGAGGGTAGGGTAAAAGCACTAGAAAATAATATTTCTAAAATTAAAATGCTTGGAACAGTTGGCATTGGTCATGTTAGATGGGCAACACACGGGGTTCCCAGTACATTGAATGCACACCCACATTCATCTGAAAGTGTTTCGGTTGTACATAATGGAATAATTGAAAACTCAACTTTACTAAAAAAATTTCTGGTTGAAAAAGGTCACAAATTTAAATCACAAACTGATACAGAGGTGATTGTTCACCTTATTACAGAGTATTTAAAAGAAAATGATTTGAAAAATTCAATTTTAAAAATGCTAAAAAAACTTCATGGGAGTTTTGCCTTAGGAATTATTTTTAAAGATCAGCCAGATTTAATTGTTGGTGCAAGGAGAGGATCACCTTTAGCCGTAGGTTATGGACCAAATGAAAATTATTTAGGATCAGACTCTTATGCTCTTAAATCAATGACAAATAAAATTACTTATCTTGATGATGGTGAATTTTGTATTTTAAAAAAAAATAGTGTTGAATTTTTTGATGATACTGGAAAAAAAGTAAACAAGAGTGTTCTAGAGTTGTCAAATGAAGAGGGTGATTACGATAAAGGAGATTACAAACACTTTATGGCAAAAGAAATTGAGGAACAACCAATTACGATAAAAAATTGTATAAATGAATATATTGATAAAGCTAACAAAGATATAAATCTTTTAAATTTTCCCTGGAAACAAAATGAAATATCATCAATCGTACTGATTGGATGTGGAACAGCATATCATTCTTGCTTGATGGCAAAACATTGGTTTGAACAGTTAACGGATTTAGATATATCTGTAGATATTGCATCTGAATTTAGATACAGGAAAAATAAATTTAAAAGTGAAAGCTTATACATATTTGTATCTCAATCAGGTGAAACTGCCGATACCTATGCAGCATTAGATTTATGTAATAAAAATAAAATGAAAACCTGCAGTGTTGTCAATGTTGTTGAAAGTTCAATTGCTCGCGACTCTAAATTTGTACTTCCTATACATTGTGGCCCAGAAATTGGAGTTGCATCCACAAAAGCTTTCCTTGGTCAAATGTTAGTTTTATATTTATTTTCAATTAAAATAGCTTTTGTTAGAGGAAGTATTGATAAAGATAAGTACCAAACAAAAATTAAATCTCTTTTAAGTCTAGCGGATCTAGTAAAAAATACATTAGATACTGATAATCAAATTCAATCAGCATGCAATTCATTTGTTGATGCAAAAGGTTCAATGTTTTTAGGAAGAGGAAGTTCATTCCCAATCGCCTTAGAAGGTGCTCTTAAATTAAAAGAATTGGCTTATATACATGCTGAAGGATATCCAGCAGGGGAAATGAAACATGGACCTCTTGCTTTAATAGAGGATGGAATGCCTGTAGTTGTGATTGCCCCAAGAGATTATTATTATAATAAAACAATTTCAAATATGCAGGAAGTGATTGCAAGAGGTGCCAAGGTATTATTAATTACCAATAAAAGCACAGATGAAATATTTTCTGAAAATATTTGGCAAAAGATAGAAGTAGAAAATACAGATGACGATCTTTTACCTTTTTTAATAACAATTCCATTACAAAAACTTGCATATCATTCTGCATTAAAAAAGGGTTACGATATTGATAAACCTCGAAATTTAGCAAAATCTGTAACTGTTGAATAATCAGTAAACTCTGTTAAAACAATCTAAGGTTGATTATGAAAAAATGGAAAGTAAATAGCTGGAGAAATTATCCTGTAAAACACATCCCAAGTTATGAGGATGAAAAGGATCTTAATATTGTTTTAAATAAAATTAAGAGCTTTCCCCCATTAGTATTTGCAGGTGAAACTACGCATTTAAAAAATCAGTTAGCTGAAGTTGTTGATGGTAAAGCTTTTCTTTTACAAGGAGGTGATTGTGCAGAGAGCTTTGCAGAATTTAACCCAGATAAAATAAGAGATTACTTCAAAGTATTCCTTCAAATGTCATTAGTGTTAACTTATTCAGCATCATTACCTGTTGTTAAGCTTGGAAGGATTGCAGGCCAATTTTCAAAACCAAGAAGTGCTCCAACAGAAAAACAGGGTGATAAAGAGCTGCCAAGTTATCTTGGGGATAACATCAATGGAATAGAATTTACAGAAAAAGCTAGAAAGCCTGACCCAAAAAGATTATTTAAAGCTTACTCACAATCTGCGTCTACATTAAATTTAATAAGAGCATTTTGTCATGGTGGTTTTTCTGATCTTAAGAAAGTTCACTTATGGAATTTAGGTTATATAAAGAAAAGTCCTCAAGCAAAAAAGTTTAAAGAGTTAGAGGACAAAATTGCTGATGCCTTAGCGTTCATGGATGCTTGTGGGATCAATTCAGATTTTAATAGAAGATTAAAAACTGTTAACTTTTGGACTTCTCATGAAGCTTTATTATTACCATTCGAGGAAGCAATGACAAGAGTAGATTCAACCACTGGTGAATATCACGATACATCTGCTCATTTTGTTTGGATTGGAGATAGAACAAGACAGATTGATGGTGGCCATGTGGAATTCTGTAGAGGTATAGAAAATCCAATAGGTATCAAATGTGGACCAACATCAAAGCCAGATGAGATTGCAAAAATATGTGAAAAAATAAATCCAAAAAATGAAAAAGGAAAAATAACTTTAATTTCAAGATTTGGACACGATAAAGTTGAAAAATTTCTACCGAAACTAATCAGAGGTATTAAAAAAGAAGGTCTTAATGTAATTTGGTCATGTGACCCAATGCATGGCAATACATTAGTGTCATCAACAGGATTTAAAACAAGACCATTCAATAATGTACTTAAAGAGGTTAAAAATGTTTTTGCTGTCCATCAAAGTGAAGGGTCTTATGCTGGAGGACTTCATATTGAGATGACTGGACAAAATGTGACAGAATGTACTGGTGGAGCAAAAAATATTTCTGATCAAGATTTATCAAGCAGATATCATACTCATTGCGACCCAAGATTGAATGCAGATCAATCCCTGGAATTAGCGTTTTTAATATCTGATGAAATAAAGAAAAATTCAAATTACGCAAAAAATATTATTAAAGCGGCATCTTAGTCTCTTTATTATTTAAGGCGACTCAATATATTAGAAATATGGACCCAAAAACTAAAGTAGATTTTATAAAGAACTGGATACAAAAGTATGTAGATTCTATGCCAGCTAAAGCTAAATCTTTAGTTATAGGAATTTCTGGAGGTGTTGATTCATCTGTATCAAGTACTCTATGTGCCCTAACAGGAATGAAGACTATTGTATTATCTATGCCGATAAAACAAAAAAGTGCACAACATGATTTAAGTTTAAAACATCAAGAATGGTTAAAAAGTAATTTTTCAAATGTAGAGGGTCATACAATCGAGTTAGATAATTTATTTGGTACTTTTAAAACGTCTCTATCTAAATTTGATAGTGAACACGGTATGGCTAATTCAAGAGCAAGATTAAGAATGACAACTTTGTATCAAGTAGCAGCAGCCAATCAGGGTATAGTGGTTGGAACAGGAAACAAAGTTGAGGATTTTGGTGTTGGATTTTATACAAAATATGGAGATGGTGGCGTTGATATTTCTCCAATAGCTGATTGTAATAAAACAGAAGTATGGGAACTTGGTAAAGAACTTAAAATTTTAAAAGAAATAATAGATGCACCACCAACAGACGGACTATGGGACGATGGCCGAACTGACGAGGGTCAATTAGGATTATCATATAAAGAGCTTGAAGAGGCGATGAATAACGAAGGCTCTAAAAATAGAGACAAATATTTAAAAATAAGAAAAGCTAACTTACATAAAATGGAACCCATTCCAGTTTGTAAGATTCCCAACTAATCAATTAGATTCACAAATCTAATATTTAAGTATATTCCTAGAATAATGAATAAAGATATTTTTTTATCAAATAGCCTTGGAGGAAAAAAAGAAAAATTTGTTCCCATTGATAGTAAAAAGATTGGCATGTATGTTTGTGGTCCAACTGTTTATGATGATCCTCATATTGGTAATGCAAGACCTTTAGTTGTTTTTGATTTATTATTCAAAGTTCTCAAATGTAAATATGGAAGTAAGTCTGTAACCTATGTGAGAAATATAACAGATATTGATGACAAAATTATTAAATCTTCTAAAGAAAAAAATATTTCAATATCTGAATTGACATTAGATATAACAAAAAAATTTCACGAGGATTGTAAATATTTAAATTGTGAAATTCCAACGCATGAGCCTAAGGCTACAGATAATATTGAGCCTATGATAAATATGATTCAAGAATTAATTAAAAGTAAATTTGCATATGAAAATAAAAAACATATTTATTTTAAAGTTAAAAATTTTAACGATTATGGAAAACTCTCAAATAAAAATCTTGATGATTTAATTGCAGGATCAAGGGTTGAACTATCTGATAATAAGGATAGTCCAGAGGATTTTGTGTTATGGAAGCCTTCAAATGATGGTGAGCCATCATGGAATTCACCTTGGGGAAAAGG
>ENA-OSEY01000791-OSEY01000791.1-marine-metagenome-genome-assembly--contig:-NODE-791-length-22367-cov-5.498026_pt1 | contig 22367 bp, 18 predicted proteins | sample MGYA00248465_ERZ534230 | MGnify/ENA primary metagenome ERZ534230 (study PRJEB26409, sample SAMN06344110) | marine metagenome | isolation source: Sea water from surface | place: Atlantic Ocean:Southern...
GATTGGTTTTGAGCACTGCAAAAAAGCTTTCAAGAACTTTTTTTGAAAACTTTAGGAATTATGTCTTAGAAGAACAAAAAAATTAGTAAAATCTTAAAATGGGTTATCACTTAGAATTACCAATATCATCTAGTCAATTTTTAAAACAATTAGATGAATGGAAAATTGCTTACAAACATTTCACACATGAACCTCTGATTTCAGTAAAAGAATCTAAATTAATTCAGGAAAAACTATTTGGAGATCATAAAGAAAATGGTCATATAAAGAATCTTTATTTAAGGGATAAGCGAAAAAATAATATATTATTGGTAGCTCATCAAGATGCGATTATAGACTTAAAGTCACTTGCAGAAAAAATAAAAGTGGGTCGTCTAAGTTTTGGGTCTCAAGAAAGACTAATGGAAAATTTAGGTGTATTACCAGGAGCTGTCTCTCCATTCGCCATGATTAATGGAGTTAAAAATAACGTTACAATTTTTTTAGACAGCAAGCTAAAATCTTATAAAAACATTTTTGCACATCCACTGGAAAATAATCAAACTTTAGAAATTAAGTTTGACCAACTTGAAAAATTTTTTAGAAAATTATCTGTTGAGCCAAAATGGATTAATTTAGACCCTTAACATAATTTATTTTATTCACTAGTAATTTTCATTAATAAATTAAATCATAAAATTATGTTGTTATGACTTCTGTTTATTAGTAAAATAATCTAGGAACATACATATTTTTTAAAATTAATTCATTGTCCGATACCAATTATTGATTTCAATTTTTAGAAGTTTTAAGGAAAGTTATGAGTTTATATACAGATTATTTGTTAGAGATAGAAACTAGAAAAAAAGAGGGTTTGAAGCCCAAGCCAATTGAAGATGGTAAGTTATTAAAAGAAATAATTTCACAAATTAAAGATACTAATAATAATTACAGAAAAGAATCTATCAATTTCTTAATTTATAATACTATACCTGGAACAACCTCAGCTGCTCATGAAAAATCTAAATTTCTAAAAGAGATAATTTTAGAAAATATTAAAGTTGATGAAATAAAACCATCATTTGCTTTTGAACTATTATCACATATGAAAGGTGGTCCATCTATCGAGGTTCTTCTTGATTTAGCTCTTAGCGATGACAAATCTGTAGCGAAAGATGCAGCACAAGTTTTAAAAACCCAAGTATTTCTTTATGAGATTGACACTTCTAGATTAGAAAATGCTTACAAAGATGGAAACAAAATTGCAGAAGATATTCTAAAAAGTTATTCAAATGCTGAATTTTTTACTAAACTTCCAGAAATTGAAGAAGAGGTAAAAGTTGTAACTTACGTTGCTGCAGAGGGTGATATTTCTACGGATTTGTTGTCACCTGGAAATCAGGCACATTCTAGATCTGATCGAGAGCTACATGGTAAATGTATGATTTCAGAAAAAGCCCAATTGGAAATTACTGAATTAAAAAAGCAACATCCTGATAAGCGTGTAATGTTAATCGCAGAAAAGGGTACTATGGGTGTTGGATCATCAAGAATGTCTGGTGTCAATAATGTTGCCTTATGGACTGGAAAGCAAGCAAGTCCTTATGTGCCGTTTGTAAATATTGCACCAATTGTTGCTGGTACAAATGGAATTTCTCCAATATTTTTAACAACTGTAGGAGTTACAGGAGGAATAGGTGTAGACCTGAAAAATTGGGTAAAAAAACTTGATTCAGATGGTAATCCAATAATTAACAATGATGATAATCCAGTCCTTGAACAGAAATATAGTGTAGATACTGGTACAGTATTAAAAATTAACACAAAAAAGAAAAAACTTTTTGATGAAACAGGAGAGAAAGAATTAGTTGATTTATCATCTTCGTTTTCACCTCAAAAACAAGAATTTATGAAAGCAGGCGGATCCTATGCAATTGTCTTCGGAAAAAAATTGCAAAGTTTTGCCTGTAAGGTTCTAAATGTTGAATTAAAATCTGCTTTTGCACCTTCAAAACAAATTTATAATGAAGGGCAAGGATTTACAGCTGTTGAAAAGATATTTAACGCAAATGCGGTAGGTGTAGAAGAGGATGTGCTTTTACATGCAGGCTCTGATGTGAGGGTAAAAGTAAATATTGTTGGATCACAAGATACTACAGGTTTAATGACATCCCAAGAATTAGAGGCAATGGCAGCAACTGTAATTTCGCCGACTGTAGACGGGGCTTATCAATCAGGATGTCATACAGCCTCAGTTTGGGATTTTAAAGCTCAGGAAAATACCCCAAGACTGATGAAGTTTATGCATAAATTTGGTCTTATTACTGCGCGTGACCCAAAAGATTCTTATCATTCAATGACTGACGTTATCCATAAAGTATTGAATGATATAACTGTTGATGATTGGTCAATTATTATTGGAGGTGACTCTCATACTAGAATGTCAAAAGGTGTAGCATTTGGAGCAGACTCTGGAACTGTTGCTTTGGCCTTGGCAACTGGTGAGGCAACAATGCCAATACCAGAGTCAGTCAAAGTAACTTTTAAGGGTAAAATGGGCGATCATATGGACTTCAGAGATGTAGTTCACGCTACACAAGCCCAGATGCTTAAGCAGTTTGGCGATAATGTATTTCAAGGGAAAATTATCGAAGTTCATTTGGGAACTCTTCTTGCTGACCAAGCTTTTACTTTTACCGATTGGACTGCTGAGATGAAAGCAAAGGCATCAATATGTATTTCAGAGGATGCAACATTAATTAAGTCACTAGAAATTGCTAAAGACAGAATACAGGTCATGATAGACAAGGGAATGGAAAACGAAAATAAAATGCTTAATAAGTTAATAGGCATTGCTGAAAAAAGAATTTCAGAAATCAAATCTGGTGAAAAGCCTGCCTTAAGACCTGATGTAAATGCGAAGTATTCTGCAGAAGTTGAAGTTGATTTAGACTTAATAGATGAACCAATGATTGCTGATCCAGATGTTAATAATTCAGACGTGTCAAAGAGATATACACATGATACAATTAGACCAATTTCTTTTTATAATGCTGAAAAAAAGGTAGATTTAGGTTTTGTCGGCTCTTGTATGGTACATAAAGGCGATGTAAAAATTGTCGCACAAATGCTTCGTAATCTTGAAAAAGCTTCGGGCCAGGTAAGGTTTAAGGCACCTTTAGTTGTAGCAGCTCCAACTTATAATATAATTGATGAACTTAAGGACGAAGGTGACTGGAGTATATTACAAAAATATTCAGGTTTTGAATTTGATGATAAAAATCCTAAGAAATCAGCTCGTCTAGAATATGAAAATATTCTTTACCTTGAAAGGCCAGGATGTAATCTTTGCATGGGCAATCAAGAAAAAGCAGCAAAGGGTGACACAGTGTTAGCCACTTCAACTAGACTATTTCAAGGAAGAGTAGTTGAAGACTCCCAAGAAAAAAAAGGAGAGTCACTGCTTGCATCAACACCAGTTGTTGTTCTTTCAGCGATTTTGGGAAGAACCCCAACTATAGATGAGTATAAAATAGCTGTTGAAGGTATTGATCTTACTAAATTTGCACCACCATTAGAAAAAAATCAAAATAGTTTATCAGCACATTTTTAATTCAGGTTCAAATTATTAAGATTAACAGAAAAATTCTTGTTTAACTTAATTGATTGGTTAATTGTTTGAAACAAAAAGTAAAAATTTATTCTTTACTATTTTTTTTAAGCATTTTTTTAATAAATTTTGAAAAAGTTTTTGCCGATTCAAATACTAAATTTACTCCCTACTACATTTTAGATTTAAATACTTTTGATACAATTCCAAAAAAATATTTAGAATTTGCTGAGGGATTTGATGAAAATGTTTCTTTTAAAACTCTATCTGACTTAGAGTGGAAAAAGACTTTAGATGATGATCAATCATTTGTTAACGGTTATTGGGTTCGTTTTAGTATCTTAAACAATACTAAAAAAGATAGTATTGGAATTAACTATAGTTACAATAATGAAAAAAAAGTTTTTATTCACAATATTAATGGAATCATTGAATACCCTCACTGGAGAGAGAAATTTGACAATTGGATTGATGATAAAAGGATAAGAACAAGTTATAAACTTTCTATTAAATCGAATGAAATTGCTCAAGTTTACAGTTTTTTTAGAAAAAAACCATTTGATAGATATATGGGTAGAGACAGCTTACATCGAATGACCGTAAGTACTTGGGAAAATATTCGAACCCATCAATTTGTTAAAATTGCAGCAAATATTGCAACATTTGCAATAGCAATAACTTTTGCTATTTATTATTTATTCATTTTTATTGTTTCTAAGGGAAATTATTTATGGCTGTCACTTAGCCTCTTTCAAATTTCTTTTCTTTCCATTACAAATTTAGTTGTTGGAAAGATTATTGGTATAACTTCCTGGTTATATGCAAGTGAATTTTCTTTAAGTTTAATTTCCTTTTTATTTTTGTTGTTACTTCAATTTTTTAGACAGTCTCTAAACTTAAAATTGAATTACCCATTGCTTAACAAAATATTTCTATCAGTTATAATTTTCTATATTTTAATGTTTGTTTTAAATCTTTATTCGTCTTTATTTTGGCCAAGCGTTCCTTATCTTGATTTAAATCTTTATCCGCCTGACATGAATGGGCCGGGTCTAGTTAAGCCAAAATATTTATTTATACCTTTTATCATATTATTACTAACTTCAGCTGTTGTATCATTTCATCTGTGGAAAAAAGGGAGTAAGTATGCAAAATATTTATGTATATCCTTTGCACTTCCTTTCTTGTCGGCACCAATTTCGGGTATAGCTTATTTGTTTTATGATTTTAATTGGATCACTTGGTTAATAATAAATTCTGCTGTTGGAATTTTATTTCTAGGGATGTTTATCACTTTTGGTTTTGCTGTCGCTCAGCAATTAAATGATATGAAATTATTAGCACTTCAACAACAAGTAAAATTAACTGAAGCTTACCAAAGATTTGTTCCATCTGAATTACTCAAAAATCTTGGGAAAAATAGTATTTTAGACGTCTCATTAGGTGATCAAGTAAACGTAAAAATGAGTATATTATTTTCAGATATAAGATCCTTTACATCCATATCTGAGAAAATGACGCCTAGGGAGAATTTTTCTTTTTTAAATTCCTATTTAAATCAAATGAGCCCAATTATAAGAGAAAATAAAGGATACATTGATAAATTTATGGGCGATGGTGTTATGGCTCTGTTTAAGAATTCTGCAAACGACGCTGTAAAAGCAGCAATAGAAATGCAAAAATATTTAATTCAATATAATGCTAGTTCTTTTAAAAATAAAACTCATAAAATTAATATTGGAATAGGGATTAATACTGGAGAAATGATGTTAGGTACACTAGGTGAAACAAATAGAATGGAAGGATCAGTAATCAGTGATGCTGTCAATTTAGCCTCACGACTAGAAGGGTTAACAAAAAATTATAAAGCTGGCATTATTATTTCAGAAGAAACTTATAAAAATATTAATAAAGATTTATTCGCCATTAGATTTATAGATCTTGTAGCCGTAAAAGGAAAAAATAAAGCTATAAAAATTTTTGAAGTTTTTGATGCAGATCTTGAAAAATTAAAACAACTAAAAATTGAAACTTTAAATGATTTCAAAAAAGCCATCAAAGGCTATTTTGAACATAATTTTGAAAATTCACTAAAATTATTTTCAAAAATTAATAAGATTAATCCTGATGATAAGGTAACAGAAATATTTATTAATAGATGTAAAAAAATCATAAAAGAAGGTTGGAATCCTGATTTATGGGATGGTGTTAATCGTTTAAGCAATAAATAATGAACTGGTAAAACATTGACAAAATCAAGTACTTTAAAAAATAAACTTAAATTTAGTTTATGTGTAATAATAATGATTTTACAATTTTCTGGTTGTGATCAATTTGGATCAATACCTAAAGATGATGATTACTTAAGAATGAAAAAATCGTCTAATTATAATATTCCAGAAGATAAGTTTGTAAATCAAAACTCTGACGTTATGGAAAATGTGAAAAAAAATAGTGGATTTTGGGCAAATCCTAGAAAAAATATGGCTAACAATTATTTCTTTAATTCCAACAAGACAGAACCAGAAACACTGTTACCAGAAGATAAAACTTCATTAAATGAAAATTTTGTAAAAAGTAGTAATAATATTAAATTTGCTTGGTTAGGTCATTCCAGTATTTTGATGTCTATAAATAATAAGATTATTTTAATTGACCCTATATTTTCATCATCTGCGTCACCATTTAGTTGGCTTATTAAAAGGTATCAACCACCTGTATTTAAATTGAAGGAATTACCAAAAGTTGATTTTATACTTATTTCGCATGATCATTATGATCATTTAGACATGAAAACAATAAAGTTTTTTAACAACAACAAAGATATTTCATTTGTTGTACCATTAGGAGTAGGATCTCATTTGAAAAAATGGGGAGTTGAAAATTCAAGAATAACAGAGATGGATTGGTGGGATACTAAAATAATTAAAGGCATTAAATTTATTTGTACTCCTGCGCAACATTTTTCTGGAAGAAAAGCTTTTATAGAAACACAAAAATCATTGTGGGCATCGTGGGTTGTTAAATCAGGAAAGAGAAGTTTTTATTTTAGTGGTGATTCAGGTTATGCAAAACACTATAAGGAAATTGGAGATAAATATGGTCCTATGGAGGTCGTATTCATGGATAGTGGGCAATATAATACTCGCTGGAGAGAAGTGCATAACATGCCTGAAGAAGTTATTAAGGGCTTCATTGATTTAAAAGGTGAAAATCTTATACCTATTCATTGGGGTATGTTTACTTTAGCAATGCATAACTGGTTTGATCCTCCAGTTGAAATTAAAAAAAGAGCAGAAGAAAAAAGTATATCTCTAATTACTCCTATAATTGGTCAGGTAATAGATATGAAAAATTTAATTGATACTGAGAGCTGGTGGGAAAAATTTATAAATGTAATTAAATAGAAAAATCAAATATTTTAAATAAAATGAGATTAAATATGAAAATAAACAATTTAAATGAACTTAATACTCCTTGTTTGATTTTAGATAAAAACCTTTTAGAAAAAAATTGTAGTAAAGCTAGAAAAAAATGTGATGAATTTAACACAATATTAAGACCACACGTTAAAACTCCTAAAAGTATTGAAGTTGCTAAAATTGCTCTTGGAAAAGATGTCGGTCCTATTACTGTTTCAACCCTTGAAGAAGCTGAGTATTTTGCAAGTTCAGGTTTCAAAGATATTACTTATGCTGTTTGCATAATTCCTGCAAAACTTAAAAGATTAAATTATATTCAGTTAAAGTATAACTGCGTGATACGTATGGTTATAGACTCAGTTATTGTTGCTAAAGAAATCGTTAATTATAGTAAATTACATAGTGCAAATTTTGAAATTCTGATTGAAATTGACTGCGGTGAAGGAAGAAGCGGTTTAGCTTATCAAGATGAAAAAATTAGAGAAATATCTAAAGTTTTTAACATAAATCATTATACAAAGTTGTTGGGAGTTTTAGCCCATGCTGGTCATAGTTATTCAACCAACAATAAAAAAGAAATTATATCAATTAGTAACATTGAACGTGAACAAGCTATTGCTTCTTTAAAGAATTTTGTAAATCCCAAAAATAATCCTCCTATCATAAGTATAGGATCAACCCCTACAATGTTTTATGCTGAACATTTAAAAGGTATCACTGAAGTAAGAGCAGGGATTTATATGTTTTGGGATTTAGCTCAGGCTTCAAGGGGTATTTGTGAAATAGATGAAATAGCTTTAACCGTTTTATCAAGTGTAATTGGTCATAATCAACAAAAAGGAAAAATATTAATTGATGCTGGTGCATTAGCCTTATCAAAAGACGTTAGTGCAAATAATTTTATGCCTGAAGCTGGGTATGGATTAGTTTGTGACCCTAACACTGCACTACCATATGAAGGTCTCAACATTTCTGAAGTTCATCAAGAGCATGGATCAATTAATATAGATAACACAAGCTGGTTTGATAAATTACCAATAGGAAGTTTAGTGCGCATACTACCAAACCACGCGTGTTTGACCTGTGCGGCTTATGCTAATTACAATATATTAGAAAATGGAAGTATTGTAGATAATTGGTCAAGAACCAATGGTTGGTAATTTTAAGTTTAAGTACTTTCATTTAACTCTTATAAGATAAATATGAATAAGTTAAGATATGACTCAGTTGTTTTTGATCTTTTAACAGGATTAATTGATTCTTGGTCCTTGTGGAATGAAGTCGCAGGATGTAAAAAAATTGGGCATAAATGGAGGTCAAGATATCTTGAAATAACTTATAAAACATTTGAATACAAAAAATACGAAGATTTAGTTTTGCTTGCTGCAAAAGATGTTGGTCTTAATACTGAATATGCTCAAAATCTTTTTAAAAAGTGGAATTTTCTCAGACCTTGGCCAGAAACAAATGAAATTTTAAAATTAATTAGTCAAAAATATTTAATTGGTTTTGCAACCAACTGTTCAATTCAAAAAGGTGAAGAAGCTATGAATGTTATTGATATAAATTTTGATTTTTATGTTACTGCTGAAGAAGTTGGGTATTATAAACCACATCCATCTACGTATAATAGAATTTTAGAAAAAATGAATAGCGCTCCAAACAGAACACTTTTTGTTGCTGGCTCACCATTTGATGTACGTGGTGCAAAAAATATTGGAATGGATGTTTATTGGCATAATAGGATTGCTTTGAACTATAAAAATGAAAGTGCTGATCATGTTGAAGCATCTCTTTATAGATTATTAGAAGTACTTGATTTGTAACTAAGTATTATCAAATCTTTTTACAAGGTACCCAGCAGAAACCATCATGATCAACTATATAACATTCCCTCATACCATGAGCTTTATCAGTTGAAGTAGATAAAATCATATAACTTTCTTTCCTTGCTCTTTCTTCTGCCTTATCAGGATCACAACCTATAACTCTTAATTCTATTCCTAACCCTTTTGGTTTAGAACTTTTTATAATATTTATATACGGGTGATTATCATAAGTATGGTATGAATGGATACACCATCTACTTCCAAACCCTTCTATTGCTGCAAAATCAGGATCTTGATATATAATTTTAGCCTTAATAATTTTTTGTAAAAAATATATTGAACGTTTAATGTCTTCAACTAACAAATTTATGGTTAAACCTGATAAATCTTTGGAGTATTCACTGGCAGATTTCCAAGGATCTTTTTTTCTTAATTTCATAACTATTCCAATTCAAATAATAGGTTAAATGCTTTATTATTTATTTTTAGTAATTATATGTAAAATATAAATTCGTTATAACTTTGAGAATTAAATCATGTCAATTTGGGGAAGTTTATTAGGTGGTGTTATTGGTTTTTCTTTAGGTGGTCCCTTTGGAGCTTTACTTGGATCATTTTTAGGAGGAAAAATTTCAAATATTAGCTCATCAAATACTTTTGGAAGCCAACAAAATGCACAACAAATTTTTGCTTTATCGTTAATAATTCTCTCTGCAAAACTAAGTAAAGCTGATGGAAGAGTTAGTAAAGAAGAGCTAATTGCAGTAAAAGAGAAACTTCAAATACCAGATAGTGAAATTGATCAGGTAGCCAAGATTTTTAACAAGGCTAAAGATGAAAGCACTGGGTATGAACCTTATGCAAAACAAATTTCTGAAATTTTTAAGGGTAATCAGAATGTTTTAGAAGAAGTCATAAATATTCTTTTTTACATTGCAGAGGCTGACGGACATGTAAGTAATGAAGAAGAATCTATGATAGCTAACATTGCTTTTATTTTTGGCCTTAGTCAAAATCAATATGAAAGTATTAAAGAATCTAGAAAATCGTCAGACAAACTAAATCCTTATATAGTTTTAGAAAGTCAACCAACTGATGATTTAAAATCAATTAGAAAAAAATATATAAAGCTTTCTAAAGAACACCATCCAGATCTTTTGATTAGCAAAGGTGTGCCTATTGAAGTCATAAATGAGAGTAAAAATAAAATGAGAGCGATAAATGCTGCTTGGGATCAAATACAAAAATTGAAAAGTAACTAAATTCCAACTTAACTCATTTAACACCATTTAAATCAAATTCATTTTCAAAAAATTTTTTCATGTCATTTTTATACCAATCATCGTAATCCCATGGCTCTGACGAAATAAGATTGGCTTTTGGTAAATAGATTTGTGCATCCTCAATATTTTTGATTGTATTAATTTTAATAAATTGTCTAAAATAATTTTCACCTTCAAATCTATCTAATTTCATTAACTCATTGTACGTTAAATTTTTTGCTATTATTCCCTCAACGATGTCTTTTTTACTGTTAGTATATTTTATCAAAGGATAATGAGTGTCTTTAACTTTAAATACTTTATATTTTTGTAAAGTAGCAGTATCCATCATATTTTCCCTTATATCTTTGCCAAGGACTGCTGTTCTTACTTCTGATGATCTTAATGTGCCATAAAAAAACACTGCATATTGAATATTATATTTTTTAAGTTCATCTTTAATTCTTTTTTCATAAGAAAAACAATTATTATTTTTATTAAATTTCTTAAAATATTCTTCTGTGTTTCCATCTAATTCATGATTAATGTAATCTGCACAGCTTTTGATATAATTGTTAATTAAAGTAGCAATTTCATGATTGTAATTTTTAATATCAAACAAATTTGTAATGGAAATTAAATGCTTTAATTCGTTCATATTAAAATCTCTTAAAACAAAACTTAACTGTAAATATGTATCTTCAAACCTATAATCATGTGGAAATTCTTCATTCCATAAATCAGTATCGAGGTTCCAGTTTTGTTTAAGATTTTTACTTAAAATTTCTAATTTTAATATTTTTACGTCATCATTTATATTCAGTTGTTCTGCCATTTTTTTATTATTTTTTTATTTATTATTTATTTATTATAATAATCTTTTTAATAAAATTAAAACTAATGTTGAAGATAAATATGAAAAATACAAAGAAAGAAATTTTTAAATCATTTGACAAAAATCTAATTTATAAAGAAATGGTAAAAATATTATCCTTGCACGAAATAAAAATCTATCAAGCTAGAGTTGATAGAACGAATACAAGAATGCAAAGATATTTTAATTCAACACCTCTAAGAAACGTTTTTGCTAGAATTTGTAACTATGCGTATACCGTAAACCAATTTTATACAATTTCATATGTTACCAAAGAGCTTAGAAGTACTAGACAGGCGATATCCTTAATTGTCGATGAATGTGAAAATGAAGGATGGTTAAATATTCATAGAAGAGCAAATAAAGTTGAGTTCCAAGCCTCCGAAGAGCTTTATGAATCATGGAGAGATTATGTTTATGCAAGGACTAATATAATGACTAGTGATGAACGTAATGATTGGATAAGCATGCTGACTTTATATAAAAACCTAAACGAAAAATATTAAAATAGTGTAAAGTTACTTTGTATTGATCATTTGATTTAGAATTTTAAAATAAAAATATATTTATAAATTTTAAGGAGGTCTAAAAGTGATTACATCCAAACTTGGTGATGCTATTGGTTTAGAAATTAATGATCTAGATGTTACAAAGATTTCAGATAAAGAAACTATTAATAAAATATCAGATCTCTTATCAGAATTTTCTGTAGTTGTTATTAGAAATCAAAATATCACAGATGATGACCACATAAAATTTAGTGAAAATTTTGGTACCCTTGAACTGACAAAAGTTGGGACAGATGGATCTGGTTCAAAACTTATTATTCTTCGTAACTTTGATGAAAATGGAAACATTGTTTCACCCACAGATAGACAAAGATTAAATAATTTAGCTAACCAAGAATGGCATAGCGATAGTTCATTTAAAAAAATTCCATCTAAAATGTCAATTTTATCAGCTAAAATGATCCCGTCACTTGGAGGAAATACAGAGTTTTTGTCAATGAGAGCTAGCTACAATGCTTTACCTCAGGAATTAAAATTAAAGATTGATGATAAAATTTGTTGGCATGATTATTCTCATGGAAGATCAAAAATTGATCCAAACTTAGTTACTCCTGAAGAAAAACAAGCTCTTCCTCCAGTTAAACAAAAATTAGTTTTAAGTGATAATAAGTATGGAAAATCTCTTTATTTAGGTGCGCATTGTAGAAATGTCGATGGGATGTCAGAAAATGATAGTAATGCTCTCTTAGCTGAAATTAACTCTTACATTGACACAGAAAAATTTATTTATTCTCATGTTTGGGAACCATTTGATTTAATTATGTGGGATAATAGAGCTGTATTACATAGAGCTACCCCAATAAAAGGCAAAATAGAAAAAAGGTTAATGGTTAGAACAACGGTAGCTGGCCAAACATCAACTATAAATGAATATTAAATAAAATATTATGGAAAACTTTGATTATATAGTAGTTGGGGCTGGATCGTCTGGTTCGGTCATAGCTAATAGGTTATCAGAAAATAACAAAATAAAAATTTGTGTTATTGAAGCTGGAGGAAGTAATCAGCATCCATATGTAAAGATGCCAGCAGGTTTTATTAAAACAATTAATGATAAAAGGTTTAATTGGTGTTTTAAAACCGAAGGAAGTGATTATGTAAATAATCGAGAAATATTATTTCCAAGAGGAAAAGGGTATGGAGGTTCAAGCTCCATTAATGGTCATCTTTATGTTAGAGGCCAACCAGATGACTATAATCAATGGGCACAACTAGGTAATTTGGGCTGGTCTTATGACGATGTGCTTCCATATTTTAAAAAATCAGAATACAAAGAAAATGGAGATGAAGCTACTCGTGGAAAACAAGGTCCTCTGTATGTATCTGATATTGTTGAAAAACATCCTCTATGTGAAGAATTTATTAGAGGCTCCAGTGAATTAGGTATACAAGTCCAAAACGATTATAATTCAGGTCAACAAGAGGGTATTTTTTACTATCAACGTACCATTAAAAATGGCACTAGATTTAGTGCTTATGATGCTTTTTTAAAACCAGCTTTAAAAAGAGAAAATGTAAATATTAAAAAGAATACAACAGTTTTAAAAATTATATTTAAAAATAAAAAAGCAGTTGGCTTATTGTGCAAGAAAAATAATAAAACATTTGAAATTTTTGCAAATAAAGAAATTATTTTGTGTGCTGGCGCAATTGGTACTCCACATTTGCTCCAAGTTTCAGGAATAGGAGACGCTAAATATTTAAAATCTATAGGCATTGAACCATTATTTGAAATTAAAAATGTTGGCGAAGGATTGCAAGATCATTATGCTGTTAGGGTTGCTAATAGAATAACTGAACCTATTTCATTAAACGAGAAAGCTCGTGGTTTCAATCTAGTATTAGAAATAATAAAATGGTTTACCTCCAAAAAAGGTTTAATTTCATATAGTCCAGCACATGTTGGAGCATTTTTAAAATCTTCTCCCAAAATAGACTTTCCTGATTTACAATTTGTTTTTACTCCAGCCTCTTATACCGAGGGAATGATAGGCAAGCTTCAAAATTTTCCTGGAATGACATGTGGCGTGTGGCAATCAAGACCTCAAAGTAGAGGTTATGTAAGAGCCTCCACAAATAAGATAACAGACCCACCAATAATTCAGCCAAATTATTTGAAAGAAAAAATAGACCAAGATGCTTTAGTTGAAGGTGTAAAAATTTGTAGGTCACTTTTAAGAACCTCCACAATGAAAAAAATTTCTGTTTGTGAAACTCTTCCTGGAGATAATATAAAATCTGACAAAGAAATTCTTAATTTTATTAGGAATAAAGGTGCAACTGTATATCATGCAATAGGTAGTTGTAGAATGGGTGTTGATAATAAAGCAGTTGTTTCCCCATCTCTTAAAATTAATGGTTTAAGCAACATTAGAATTGCAGATGCTTCAATAATGCCAACAATGCCATCAGGAAACACAAATGCTGCAACGTTGATGATAGCAGAAAAAGCATCAGATCTTATTAAACAAGATTTATAAGTATTAATTATTTTTTAAGTGCAAAGAGATTGCTCTCATTTCTTTGTCAATTATATCTAATTCTTCAAGACTTTCTAAAGTATATTCAAAGTACTCTTTACAAGTTCCTAAAAATCCATTTGCTTTAGAAATCATACTAGCTTTAATTGAGGTGTTTTTTTCATTAAAATAATTTTTATGTTTTTTATCTACTGTGAAGGCTAATGAAGAAACTATTTGATCGTTGTCTAACTTTGTTTTTAGTAATTTAGGTTTGTAAGCACCTGTTACCATTTCTCTTTTAAATAATATATCTATGTTTTTAATTGCATCATTTCTATTGAGTTTATATGCGGATCCTCTACAGGATCCCCCTCTATCAAGCCCAAGCATGAGACCAGGATATTTAAATGATCCCCTGCCTAAATGAGTTTTCATACAGAAACTTCTATGAAAACCATAGATTTTTGCCAAATGTTGAGTTTTATAATTTATTGTAGGGTTCCACAAAAGGGAACCATAACCAAAAATATAAATATCTTCTCCAATACCGTCATCGGGTATTATTTTTCTTCTTTCCTCTATTAATTCTTTTTTGGTAAGAACTTTGTCACTTCCGCTTATGCTCTTAATTTTCTCACCTAACCGACCGTCATTAATATTTTTCTTTGTAAGCTTTACTAATCCTTGATTTATTTTTTTTGAAGTAGGCATTACACTAAATTTTTTGAGTTAATTACCCTATGTGGGTATGGTATTTCTATACCGGCTTCGTCTAGTGCTGGTTTTAGTTTGCGCATTAAATCTGTATAAAGAGCATACCAATCTTTTGTATGCGAATATAATCTTAATCTCACAACAATAGCGCTATCGTCATATTTCATAACTAAAAATTGTGGTTCTTTAGGTTTATTTAATACTCTTTTATCATCCGCTAATTTTAATAAAGTTTTGGACGCTAAATCTAAATCTGTGTCATAATGTATTCCAATATCAACATCTATTCTTCTTGTTTCATAGTGTGAATGATTAGTAATTGTACTATTCCAAATACTTGAATTAGGTATCGATACATACACATTGTCAAATGTGTCAATTATTGTAGTAAAAAGACCAACCTCTTTAATTGTCCCAGAAACATCACCTGTTTCTACCCAATCGCCTGTGTTAAAAGGCCTTAATAATAATAACATTACTCCTGCAGCTACATTTGATAACGTTCCTTGAAGTGCCAACCCAATTGCTAAACCTGCAGCACCTAAGACAGCAATAATTGAAGTTGTTTGAACACCGAATTGTCCCAAAACAGCTATAATTGTAATAATAATTATTCCGTATCTAATTATGTTGCCAATTATTGGGACTATAAGGGGATCGATTTTTTTAATACGACTTAAATTTTTTCGTGCAATTTTACTTAATTTGCCAGCAAAATAGAAACCTATTATAAGTATTAATGTAGCGCCTAAGACTTGGCCAGCGTAAGAAACAAAAATTTGTATCGAGCTATTTATAAGGTTCGAAATAATTTCAAAATTTATGTTCATTTTGTCCATCTAAAATTGACCCTTATTAAATTTACTTAAAGTTATGTGCCAGTTTAATACTAATTGATGAAATAAAATTTTGTATAACAAAAATAATTACAAAGAGTATGAAATTGTTTATATATCAGCTTGAGTTTAAAAACTTAATATGGTTATAACATTTCTATGAAGATTATTAAATGGAAAATTGGTGACACCCCACCTTCTATTGAAGGGCAATTAGCTGTTGCTATTGGAAATTTTGATGGTATTCATAAAGGACATGTTAAACTTTTAAATGAATGTAAATTGCAAGCAAAAGAAAGCAATCTGGCTTTTGGTGTTGTAACATTTGATCCCCATCCAAGAGATTTTTTTAATCCTAAAAATCCTTCTTTTAAGTTATTAGATCATGAAGAAAAAGAAAGGTTATTAAGTAAGCTTGGTGTTGAATTTCTAATAATCATTGAATTTAATGAACAGTTGAAAAACTGTAATGCTGAGCAATTTTTATCACAAATTCTAAAACAGAATTTCAATATTGTAAAAATGTTTGCAGGTTCAAATTTTAAATTTGGAAAAAATAGAGAAGGAAGTATCGAAAACACAAGGAGTTTTGCTAACACATTAGGATTACAACTTGTTTCGATAGATTTAAAACAATTCTCTTCTTTAACTAAAAAAGAATATGAAGAAATCAGTTCCCAAAAAATACGAAAATTGATTCAGAATGGACAATTAAAACTAGCTAATGATTTGCTTGGTAGAAATTGGTGTATAACTGGCAATGTAGAAAAAGGAAAACAGCAGGGAAGAGAGATTGGTTTTCCAACTGCAAATATAAGTTTGAAGAACTTTTTAAAACCACCATTAGGAGTTTATATTTCCAGATTAAAAATAATTAGCAGTCAAAACACTGAAATATCAAATGTTTGGTTGCCATCTATATCAAATATAGGTACAAGACCTACTGTCTCTGGAGATTCTATAAATTTAGAAACTCATATAATTGATTTTAAAAACAATGCTGAGACAAATTTGTATGGAAAAAGAATAAATGTTGAACTTATTGAATTTTTAAGACCTGAAAAAAAATTCAATTCTTTATCAGAACTGCAAAAACAAATCAAGGTCGATACTAAAAAAGCATTTGAATTTCATAAATAACAAAATAAGACATTAATAATTTGATTTATATAGAGACAATTTAATGACTGATTACAAAGATACCGTTTATTTACCCAAAACTGATTTTTCAATGAGAGCTGGTCTTCCAACTAAAGAACCACAAATATTAAAATTATGGGAAGAAATTAACCTTTTTAAAAAATTGAGGGAGCAAAGAAAAAATTCTGAGCCTTTTATACTTCATGATGGACCTCCATATGCAAATGGAAATTTGCACATAGGCCACGCTTTAAACAAAATAATTAAAGATGTAATAAATAGGTCTCAATCCATGCTTGGTAAGAATGCAAACTATGTTCCTGGATGGGATTGTCATGGATTGCCAATTGAGTGGAAAATAGAAGAAAATTATAGAAAAAAGAAAAAAAATAAAGACGATATTCCAATTGTAGAATTTAGAAAAGAATGTCGAGATTTTGCTGCAAAATGGATGGATGTTCAATCTGAAGAATTTCAGAGATTAGGTGTTTATGGTGATTGGGAAGATCCATATTCGACTATGAAGTATGAATCAGAGGCTATAATAATGTCTGAAATAGGAAAATTTCTTATGAATGGCAGCCTCTACAGAGGAATTAAGCCTGTAATGTGGTCTCCAGTTGAAAAAACTGCACTAGCAGAAGCTGAGATTGAATATCATGACCATATAAGCACTACCATTTTTGCAAGGTTTCCAGTTGTCAAAACATCATTGGATATAATTAGCGATTTTGAAATTATAATTTGGACAACAACACCATGGACAATGCCAGGTAATAGAGCGGTAGCATATGGTAAGGATATTGATTATTCACTTATAGAAGTTACTAATGTAGGTGAGAATTCTTTAGCAAAAATTGGTGATAAAATTATTATAGCTAAAGAATTGGTGGAAGATGTAATGAAAGAAATTTCTGTCTTAAGTTTTAATTCTTCTAATACCCTTAAGGGCAGTGATTTTGCAGGAACGGTTTTAGCCCATCCACTTAACAATAATGGTTATGAACATGAGGTTTTACTTCTAGAAGCTGATTTTGTAACAACTGATCAGGGAACAGGTTTCGTTCATATTGCTCCGGGTCATGGTGCAGATGATTTTGAACTTGGAAGACAAAATAATTTACCAATACCGGAAACTGTTTCAGATAACGGGATATTAAAAAGCGATTTACCTTTGTTAGGTGGACTCCGTGTTTTAAAGGATAATGAAATTATTGCTGATATTATGTCTGAACATAATGCCTTGATAGGACGAGGAAAATTAAATCATTCATATCCACATAGTTGGAGATCAAAAGCACCTCTTGTTTTTAGAACAACACCTCAATGGTTTATTTCGATGACAACTAACAACTTAAGAGATACTTCTCTAAAAGCCTTGTCACAAACAACTTTTTATCCTCCTCAGGGTCAAAATCGCTTAACTAAAATGATAGAAGATAGGCCTGACTGGTGTATATCTCGGCAAAGAGCATGGGGCGTGCCTCTTGCAATCTTTGTAAATAAAAAAACTCAAGAGCCACTTAGAGATCAAGAAGTAATAGACAGAATTGTTGAAGCTTTTAAAACTGATGGAGCAGATGCTTGGTTTGAAAAACCTTCTTCCTTTTTTCTAGGTTCAAAATATAATTCAGACGATTATGAAGCAGTAACAGATATTGCAGATGTTTGGTTTGACTCTGGCTCCACTCATTCATTTGTATTAGAGGAGAGGGATGATTTATTCTGGCCTGCTTCATTGTATCTTGAAGGAACAGATCAACATAGGGGATGGTTTCACTCTTCTTTACTAGAAAGTTGTGGCACAAGGGGGCGTGCTCCATATGACGCAGTTTTAACTCATGGTTTTGTTTTAGACCAACAAGGTAGGAAGATGTCAAAATCTCTTGGCAATATTACCGCACCCCAAAAAGTAATTAATGAGTTTGGCGCTGATATTCTTCGTTTATGGGTGGTAGGCTCTGATTACTATGATGATCTTAGAATTGGAAAAGAAATTTTAATTAGACACTCTGATCATTACAGAAGACTTAGAAATACCCTTAGATATTTACTAGGTGCATTGAATGACTTTAGTGAAAATGAAAAAATAAATTTTACTGAAATGCCTGAATTAGAACAATGGGTTCTCCATAGGGTTTCTGAACTAAGTGAAAAAATACAAGAGAACACAGAAAAGTTTAACCTTCATGATATTTACCTAGATATTCATAATTTTTGTACTATTGATTTGTCAGCTTTTTACTTTGATATAAGAAAAGATACTTTATACTGCGAAAATCCAAGTAGTGCTGAGAGAAAATCTTGTAGAACCGTCATGGATATTTTATTTCAATCGTTAACTACATGGCTAGCTCCAATTATTTGCTTTACTGCGGAAGAGGCGTGGCAAAGTAGATATGGAGATCAAGAAAATTCAGTCCATTTGCAAACTTATTTTCAAGCTAAAAAAGAATGGAAAAACTCTCAAATTGGTAAAAAATGGTCTGAAATTAGAGAATTAAGATCAGTAGTTACATCATCTATTGAAGAGAAGAGAAAAGAAGGAGTGTTAGGCTCTAGTCTTCAAGCTAAGGTTTTAATAGAAGCAAATGAAGATTCTTATAATGTGCTCCAAGACTTAAATCTGCCAGATATTTTTATTTGTTCAGATGTTCAAATGGATTTAAATAAAAATTTATCTGAAACAAAAATTAAGGTAAAGGTAGATTTGGCATCTGGAGGAAAATGTATGAGATGCTGGAAAGTAGTTCCAGAAGTTAAAGATAATATTGAACTTTGTAATAGATGTAAAAGAGTGCTTGAATTAAATTAAATGAAAAAAAATTTTGGTATTTTTAATCTTCTTTTGATTTTTTTGATTTTTATATTTTTTGACTATGTTTCAAAGCTATGGGCTATTGAAAATCTTTTTATGCAATATAGATCGATTGAATTAACATCTTTTTTATCTATGACACCAGTGTGGAATAGCGGGATCTCTTTTGGTTTTTTTCAGGATTCTGGTGAATTAGGTAGATATGGCTTTACTGGTTTTGCTTTTGCAGTAAGTATTTGGTTAATCTATTCTTCAATAAAATTACCTAGATATTCGTCTCTTGGGTTCATCCTAATTGCGAGTGGAGCAATTGGAAATGCGATTGATAGAATTCTCTATGGAAAGGTAGTAGATTTTATAGATTTTCACATTGAAGATTTACACTGGCCAGCATTTAATCTTGCTGATACAATAATATTTATAGGTGCAACTTTGTTTCTCTATAATCAATTTTTTACTATCGAGAGAACTTACTATGAAAATTAAATTTCTTTTAATACTTGTTTTTTTGACATCATTAGGATTCTTATCAAGTTGCTCGGATTTTAGAAAAGCTGTTGGCCAAGAAGTAGTTATTCCTGATGAATTTTCCGTAGCAGTAACACCTACCCTGTTAATTCCTCCTGGTTACGAAATAGATCCTAAAGTTCTTAAAAATAATGACTTGTATAAGACAAATGATAATTTTAATCTAAAAAAAGAGATTGATATTAAAGATAATATAGAAGCTAATAGTTTTGGTGAAATATTTGATACAAAGAATGTTCCAAAAAATATAAGAAAATTAGTTGATGAAGAAACACTTGGTATTTCATTGGGTGAAAGAAGAGGAATAGATATTTTATTTGGGAATATTCCAAAAACAGGAGTGATAATTGATTCAAAAAAAGAAGCCTTAAGAATCAAGAAAAACAAATTATCAAAACAGGATATTAATTCAAACCCCTCTCCAGCAGTTGATATTAACTCAGGAAAGCCTTTGCTAATAAAATAATTAGGTAAAAAATATGGAAATTAGAAGGCTTCCACAAAATCTTATTAACCAGATAGCAGCTGGTGAAGTTGTAGAAAGACCTTCATCTGCTTTAAAAGAATTAATTGAAAATTCTTTAGATGCAAATGCGACCCAAATAGATATTATTATAGAAAATGGCGGAAAAAATTTAATTTCGGTATCAGACAATGGTATTGGGATTCAGAAAGACCATATTCCTTTAGCTATTGAAAGGCATGCAACATCAAAATTGCCTGACAACACTCTTAATAAGATAGAATATTTGGGTTTTAGAGGAGAAGCACTTCCTTCAATTGCTGCAGTTAGTGAATTAAATCTGCAGTCAAAATATATTGATTCAAACCAAGCTTGGTCACTAGATGTTTTTGCAGGGGATTTTAAAGAGGTTTATCCTTCATCTCTAGAAACAGGTACCAAGGTCTCCATAAAAAAACTTTTTTTTGCTACTCCAGCAAGGTTAAAATTTTTAAAATCTTCTCAAGTTGAAAAAAGTTATTGTCACCAAATCATCCTAAAGATGGCTTTAGTAAATCCAGTTGTTGGTTTTAGTTTTAAAGCTGATGGTCGTGAATTGTTAAGTATTAAACCTGAAAATGAAGTAGATGCATTATATCTTAATAGGATAAGAAATTTAATGGGAAAAAGTTTTGCTGATGAAGCAATAAAAATTGAAAATTTAAAGCAAATAACAGATACAAAATTTCTAAAAATTCACGGTTTAATTGGTCTTCCAACATTAAACAAATCAAATTATAATCAACAACACTTATTTATAAATGGGAGATCTATACAAGATAGAAATCTTTCAGGTGCGATAAGATCAGCTTATAGAGACACACTTCCCAAGGGAAGATTTCCAGTTTTTTGTTTATTTATTGACGTACCAACCGATTTTATTGATGTTAATGTTCATCCTGGGAAAACTGAAGTGAGATTTCAAGATAGTGCTTTAGTTAGAAGTTTATTAGTTGGGTCAATAAGCCAAGAATTAAATTATAATTCTTTTCAAACCTCGAATGAAATATCTAAAGAAACAATTGAAAGATTTACTATGAATGAAAGATTAAATAATAGTAAATTTTATGACTTGAATGACAATGAGTACGAGAAGCAATCATTTTTCAATAATATTAATGCTCAGCCTTTAAAAAAAGCTCTTAAACAAGATGATTGGGATAATAACGCAATTCAGACTATCGAAAATGAGAGTTTTCCGTTAGGCGCTGCACTTGGGCAATTCAATAAAAATTATATTATATCTCAAAACTCTAATGGTATTGTAATAATTGATCAACATGCTGCTCATGAAAGATTAACGTTAGAAAAAATGAAACTTGCACGCCAGAATAAATCAATTGACAGACAGATTATGTTGCTTCCAGAAGTTATTAATCTTGAGCCAGTTCCACTAGAAATAATAAAAGAAAATATTGAATTGTTAGCTGATATAGGTTTTGTAATAGAACCTTTTGGTGAAGGTGCTATTGTTGTAAGAGAAATCCCAGCATTGTTAGGAGATACTGACATTAAACAAATCATTATTGATTTAGGTGATGATCTGTCAGAAACTGGACTTCCAACATCTTATCTTGCCAAAAGTGATCTTATATTAGGTAACATAGCATGTCACAGATCAGTAAGGTCAGGACGTAATTTAAATCAGTTAGAAATGAATCAACTATTAAGAGAAATGGAAAAAACACCAAATTCTGGACAATGTAATCATGGAAGGCCTACCTCTATTAGTCTTTCACTTAAAGATATTGAGAAATTATTTAACAGAACTTGAACTTATTAACCTTAAAAAGATCGGAAGAGCACACGTCTGAACTCCAGT
>ENA-OSEY01000792-OSEY01000792.1-marine-metagenome-genome-assembly--contig:-NODE-792-length-22330-cov-3.014470_pt1 | contig 22330 bp, 21 predicted proteins | sample MGYA00248465_ERZ534230 | MGnify/ENA primary metagenome ERZ534230 (study PRJEB26409, sample SAMN06344110) | marine metagenome | isolation source: Sea water from surface | place: Atlantic Ocean:Southern...
CCTAAACGTATAGATCACTTGAAACATCTTGAAAAAAGATTTAAAGAAAATTTAAATAATATAAATTCTAAGATTTTTTACAATGGTCATCCTAAAATACGCGTCCCTGGCCTAATTAGCATGACTATTCCTGGATATCGTAGCGATATTATGATGGCAAAATTAGATAGGGAAAATTTAGAAGTTTCAAGCGGATCCGCTTGTGGCTCTGGCTCAATAAAACCATCAAAGGTCTTGCGAGAGATAGGCCATAAGGATGATATTAATGTTTGTACACTCAGAATCAGCTTTGGTAGAGACAACTCTTCAGAAGATATTGATCGACTTGCAAATGCAATGATTAGTATAATTAATGAGTAAGCCTATAATTGTCGGTATTAGCGGCGGCGTTGATAGTTCAGTTTCAGCTTTTACACTAAAAGAAAAAGGGTATGATATAGAATGCATCTTCATGAAAAACTGGGATGGAAATGAAGAATCTTGCACATCGGAGGAGGATTATAAAGACGCCTTATTGGTTTGCGATAAAATTGATGTACCATTAAGAACGGTAAACTTTGCTAAAGAATATTGGGACAATGTTTTTCAATACTTTCTATCTGAACATTTAAAAAATCGAACACCTAATCCAGATGTAATCTGTAATAGGGAAATTAAATTCAACTCTTTTTTAAATTATTCTATTGAGCTTGGAGCAAAAAAAATAGCGACTGGTCACTATGCACAAATTAATAAAAAAGATGGACTATACACTCTTCATAAAGGCAAAGATAATACAAAAGACCAAAGTTATTTTTTATGCTCTCTAAATCAGAGAGCTCTATCTAGAAGCATATTTCCTATAGGCGATATCTCTAAAGATAGAGTTAGGCAAATAGCCAGAGATAATAATCTTCTAAATCATTCAAAAAAAGATAGTACTGGAATATGTTTTATAGGAGAGCAGGCGCACTTTAAAAAATTTTTGAAAAAATACATTCCTGAAAAACCAGGTTTAATAAAGACCGCAGATGGAATTACTTGTGGTCAGCATGATGGCTTGATGTATTATACAATTGGACAGAGAAAAGGGCTGGGAATAGGTGGCGGGTATGGCTCTAGTGAATTACCATGGTTTGTTGTTGATAAAAATATTAAAGAAAATGTTCTTGTGGTTGCTCAGGGTCATGATCATCCAGCTTTATATCACTCTGCCTTAACAGTATCCAATTTTAATTGGATATCAGGCACGCCCTCAAAAAAAAACAGCTTAACAGCAAAGATCAGATATCGCCAAAATGACCAAAATTGCAATATCGATGTCTTAAGCAAGGATAAAATTCATATCAAATTTGATGAACCACAATTTGCAATAACGCCTGGACAATTTGCTGTCTTATATGACAATGATGAGTGTTTGGGGGGAGGAATTATTGATGACAGAAAATAAAAAAATGTTTGGAACTAATATAGGCATTTATTAGTATTTTTTACTATGAGATCGCTAATTAAAACTACCTTGACCGTGTTGCTATTTTTCAATTTTTCTTATTCACAATTAAAAAATAGTATAAAGTCCAACAAAATACCAGTTAACTCAAAAGGATTGTCTCATGCTCAAGCAGCTTCTTTTCTTAATTCAAATAGATTTTCTATGAATCAAAATTTTGGAATGAGCATGACAAGCTTCAATGGCCAATCTATTTCAATTGGAACATATTCAAATCAAGTAGAATATTTTATAAAGGACAATATGCGTTTAACAACAAACATTGGAATATCCTATCCAATGAGCGGCTCATCTCCATTGATGCAAAATAATTTTATAAGCCCTAATATATTTTATGGCGCAAATTTTGATTATAAAGTAAGCGAAAATATGTTATTTAATTTTTCAATAAATAACTACCAATTCAATACAAGTCGTTTTTCAAATAATATTTACAACTACAGTAGATAGCTAAAGTGGCAAAGATCAAGCGGAATAAATCTCCAAAGTCCTTATTATCAAAAAATAAAAAAAATAAAACCCAATCTAGTGGTAAAATTTTAAATGGTGGAATTGCTTTAATGGCAATTTTCCTTGTAGGGTTTATTTTTTCTTTTTCAACCAAGATAATTCAAAATGGAGATATTGATAAAGTTCAATTTCCTGCTATGTCCATTTCTGAATCGGCTGAGGAAATATATGAATCTAACCCTCTTTTAGACATTGATATAGAGATTCTAAATGGTTGTGGTGAGCCGGGCCTTGCCGCAAAATTTTCTGACCTATTAAGAAAAGAACGCATTGACGTAGTTAGATCAGAAAACGCAAATCATTTTGATTACGAGAAGACAATTTTAATTCAACGTACCGAAAATGTAGAGGGAATGAAAATTGTTGCCAAAGCATTAAATCTAGATATAAATGACAAAAATCAGGTAATCACGCTTGTTGATTCAAATCTTGATGTGGACCTTACTCTCATAGTTGGTAAGGATTATCGAAACATTCCAGCAATACGCCGCTACATAAGTAATTAATTTGATAAAAAAGACTAAAGCCGCTGATGATCTAACAGCGCAAATAGTAGAGCTTGCACTGGACAAAAAAGCTGAAAATGTAATTTCAATAGACATTAAAGAAATAACAACTTTAACTGATTCATTTATAATTTGCTCTGCTGACACAGATGTTCAAGTTAAAGCAATTTCAGACAATATTAGAAAAAATACATCCTACAAACCTATCAGGACAGAAGGTTACGAGCATTTAAAATGGGTAATATTAGATTATATAGATGTGATGGTGCATATTTTTAAAACAGCAGAAAGAGAATATTATAACATTGAAAGGTTATGGGCTGACGGGGCAGTTAAAGAACATCAATGAGTAAAGCCACTGAGAAAATTCTCATATCATTAGATAAAGCGTTTAAAAAGCTTAATTACCAATCATTGCCCCAAATTTCAAAGACAAAGAATCAAATGTATGGCGATTATTCATCAAGCTCTCCATTGTCATTAGCTAAAGAAACGGGTCAAAATCCTATAGAAATTGCTAAAAAAATTCAGCAAAAATTAAAATTTGATAAAGATTTTATCGAAAATATATCAATAACTAATCCAGGATTTATCAATTTTAAACTTTCAAAATCATTCTATCAAAGCATAATAAATGAAGTGCTTTTGAATAATAAATTTGGATCAAATAGATCTAATGATGGAAAAACCGCAAACGTAGAGTTTGTGAGCGCTAATCCAACAGGACCGCTCACTATAGGACACGGAAGAAATGGAGTTATAGGGGATATAATTTCCAATATTTTAGAGTGGAATGGTTATAGCGTTACAAGAGAATATTATTTTAATAATGCTGGAAGGCAAATGAGAATTTTAGGAGAGTCTGTTAAGGCTCGATATTTAGAGCTCATTGGAAAGCCAGTCAGCTTTCCTTCTGGTGGATATAAAGGAGACTATATCAAAGACATTGCCTTAAAAATATTAAAGGAAAAAGGCAATAAGCTATCAGATAAAGATGATAACATATTTAAAACCACTGCTGAAACGCTCATGTTTAATGATATAAAAAAGACGCTTTCTGATTTAAAGATAAATTTTGACAAATATAGCAATGAAAAAGATTATTACGATAATGGCTCAATCGATAGAATGCTGGATGAATTTAAGCAAATGGGCTACATTTATGATAAGGATGGAGCAACATGGTTCAATTTTTCAAAATTAGGCCATGAACAAGATAAAGTATATATTAAAAAAACAGGAGAACCTACTTATCGAGTTCCAGATACTGCCTATCATCGTGACAAAATTGAAAGAGGGTTTGATCTTATCGTTGACATCTTTGGTGCAGATCACAAAGATGCATACCCCGATGTTATAGGCGCTCTTAACGCATTAGGTTACAAAACTGATCATATAAATGTTATTATTTATCAGTTTGTAACATTGATACGGGATGGGAAAAAAATAAAAATGTCAACACGAAATGCTGATTTTATAACTATTTCTGAACTAATTGATCAGCTAGGAAGTGATGTTGTCAGATATTTCTTTATTATGAGAGGAGTTAATTCACATCTTAATTTTGATTTAAATCTAGCAGAGGATCAATCCGATAAAAATCCTGTTTTTTATCTTCAGTATGCGCATGCAAGGATATGTAGCATTCTCCACCGAGCAAAGGATTTCAATAAAAAAAGTTTAAAAGATTTTGACTCAAATCTACTTAATAAAGAAAGTGAATTAAATTTGTTAAAACAAATAAGCGATTTTCCAACAGTTATTAAGAATGCGTGCACAAAATTAGAACCCCAATCAATATCTATTTATTTAAATGAGATCGCTTCAGATTTTCACAAATTTTATAATGAATGCAAAGTCATTTCAAATGATAGTGAAAAGACAAAAAGCCGACTCGCCTTAATAAGTGCGACTAAAGTAGTTTTAAAAAATGGTTTATCAATTTTAGGAATAAGTGCTCCTAAAAAAATGTAATGTCTAATTTTATAAATATAGAATTACAATATTTAGTTTTTTGCCTTTCAACGCTTTTTGCGGTTATAAATCCACTAGGAATTACACCAATATTCGTTGCTATGACTGAAAAATATGACAGCGAAACTCGGTCCAAAATAGCAAGAAAAGGTATTATAACAGGTTCGATAATCTTGATTGTTTTTACTTTGTTGGGTTCAATAATTTTTCAATTCTACGGTATTACTGTAGAGGCATTCCAAATTATGGGAGGTGTAATTTTTTTTAGAAGTGGCATGCGAATGCTAGATGCAAAAGTTGGTCGATCAAGGACTACAGAATCTGAGCGGGAAGAATTCAAGGACACTGATGAAATTGCAATTAGCCCCATAGGTGTACCCCTAATTACTGGACCTGGAGCAATTACTGGTGTAGTTATTTTGTCTGGTAAAGCACCAACTAATTTTTCAGTTTTAGTTTTACTTTTTTCCGTTATCATTAGCATGTTCGTCTTTTATTTTATCCTAAAAGCAGGTAATTATATTGCTCAAAAAATTGGAATCGCAGGAATGAGAGTGATCGAAAGAATGATGGGCTTAATTTTAATGGTTATTGCCGTTCAATTCATCATCAACGGCATTGAAACAATAGCTAATAGAATAATTTAAAATTATGTGGAGGCGGGGAGAATCGAACTCCCGTCCGAAAAAGAATGAAAGTAAATATCTACACGCTTAGTCATACAGATTTATTTCATTTGTAATTGTTCTGATGACGCAACTATCACAAACTAAGATTGCTTAAATCTCGTCCTTCTGTCGCAAACTACAAAAGAACCAGTCCATGTGATTGACGTTCTTTGAAAAAACCATAGACAAATTTAATCAAGAACGGGCCAGCTTAATTAAGCAGCGGCCATGTAGCCGTAATCGGCATTTATGGTTTTCCCAAGAGATTAACGAGCACTTGGAGCTCGACATGCCATTTAAAATCACGCATTTCCCGTCGAAACCGATCGCCCCCATTTTCAAAAAACGTTTAAAAATGAATAAGGCTCTGAACGCCAACCCAGAGCCTTATCACTTTTTCTATTGTCTATCTCTTCTTTCAAATTCACAAAAAATCTTACTAAAAGAGGCATGTATAATATAAACGTATAAAAAAATTAGAGGCAATAAAGAATGTTTAAAAATTCAAAAAAATTAGAAAATTTTAATCACACTCATTGCCAATTCCATAAACGGCAATAAGTCCATCCTGAACAATTTTCCATGAAACTACAGAATCTATAAATCCAGGCTGGAAAGTGTCTGACCTGCCACCTCCTATAAGAGTGTCGTATGGGCATAACCATCTTAATAGCGGCAAAGAGAACTGACCTGTTATTTCATTTCCATTATTAGCGGTAAAAATAACATTTTGCCTATAAGTCTTAAATACGTTGTCAGTGTTGTTGATAATATTGCCTGTAAAATTTAAACGCACAGACTCTGTTTCGCCGAACCCACCTCCTGTAATAATCAATCTAAAGCTAGAAGCATCAAGATCAATTTGTGGTAATGTGTTATCAAAACTATTTTCGGAATCATCATTATCACCACATGCAAAAAAGAGTGTAATTAATAATAGATACTTTATTTTCATGTTATAATTTACAAGGTGTTATATCACTTTGTACAATAAAATTAATCAAAAAAAAATGAAGAAAGCTATTATTCTGTTATCAGGTGGATTAGATTCTGCAACATGCCTGTCTATTGCTATGAATTTAGGTTATGAGTGTTTTGGTCTTTCATTTGATTATGGCCAAAGGCACAAATTCGAACTTGATTGTGCTAAAAAACTTGCCAAACATTATGAAATAGCTGATCATAAGATCATGAAAATTGATCTTCGCGCATTTGGAGGATCAGCGCTTACTGCAGACATAGAAGTGCCTAAGCATAGAAACATAGACTTACAGAAAAATCAAATACCAATTACTTATGTTCCTGCAAGAAATACTATTTTTTTATCTTTTGCAATAGGTTATGCCGAGGTTATCAACTGTAACGATATTTTTATAGGTGTTAATGCCCTTGATTATAGTGGCTATCCAGACTGCAGACCAGAATTCATTGAATCTTTTGAAAAAATGGCCAATCTAGGAACTAAGTCTGGTGTTAATAGTGGCAAAATTAAAATTCATACTCCCTTGATTGATTTAAAGAAGTTTGAAATTATACAAAAAGCAAATTTACTTGATCTTAATTTCAAAATGACCCACTCTTGCTATGACCCTGATGAAACTAATGGTAGATCATGCGGACATTGCGACTCTTGCATTCTAAGGTTGGCTGGATTTAGAGAAGCCAAGATAAATGATCCTATAAGCTATGATAAATAAGTATGTATTTAGTTAAAGAAATTTACTATACTATTCAAGGCGAAGGATACCATGTTGGAAGGCCTGCTGTTTTTTTAAGATTTTCAGGTTGCAATCTTTGGAGTGGATATGAAAGAGATAGAAAAAATGCGATTTGTAAATTTTGTGATACGGATTTTATTGGAACAGATGGCGATGGTGGTGGAAAATTTAATTCGCCCAAACAACTTGCAAATTCGCTCAAAAAATTTTGGCCCAAAAATTCAAACGCTAAACCATTTGTTGTTTGTACAGGAGGTGAGCCACTACTACAACTAAACAATGAATTAATAATGGAAATACGCAAAGTAGGATTTGAAATTGCAATTGAAACCAATGGAACTATTTCTTTGCCCAATAATTTAGACTGGGTTTGTGTCAGCCCTAAAGCAAATACAAAATTAATCGTCACTGAAGGAGATGAGCTAAAACTTGTTTATCCTCAAATAGGTTCCTCTCCGGAAGATTACAAACAATTAAAATTTGATCATTTTTATCTTCAGCCAATGGATAATGTGAATAAAGTAGAAAATATTAAAAAAACATTGAAATACTGTTTCAAAGATCCCCATTGGAAGATTAGCATTCAAACACATAAATTTTTAAATATACCATAAGCATATTATAATGGAAATATACAAGGATATAACATTTGAAGCCGCTCATCTTTTGCCTAATCTACCGGATGGTCATAAGTGCAGTAGGCTGCATGGGCACTCTTTCAAATTAAGGATTAGTGTTGATGGAGATATCGACAAAAAAGTTGGGTGGGTAAAGGATTTCTCAGATATAAAAGAAGTTTTTGATCCAATATATGATCAACTCGACCATAGATACTTAAACGATATCAAGGGTTTAGAAAATCCGACTAGTGAAAATATAGTGATCTGGATCTGGAACAAGCTAAAACCATCCTTGCCAATTTTGTCTTCGCTTGAATTAAAAGAAACCTGCACTACTGGTTGCATTTACAAAGGTGAAAATGCCTAAACCTGAAGGTAAATATTTTATTTTTGAAAATGAGGAATCTATAAATGCAAATTTTTTAGAAACATTCTCTTTTGACAGCTCAGATCAATACATCAAAACTGAGACGAATGAATTTAGCGCGGTTTGCCCATTTAGCGGATTGCCAGATATTGCATATGTAAAGATTGAATATTACCCAGAGGGCGGTAAGTGCATAGAGCTTAAATCTTTAAAATATTACTTTGTTAGTTTTAGAAATGTAGGTATTTACCAGGAAGGAGCAACAAAAAGAATATACAATGACCTTAAAAGTGTATTAAAAACATCAAGACTAAAAGTAACTACAATCTATAATACTAGAGGAGGGTTTGATACAACATGCTCTGAAGGTGAATTAAGATAAATTTTTTTGATAATAATAAAAAAATATATGTTAATTTTATCTCTAGAAAATTTAATTTTTTTGATCCGGTAGCTCAGTTGGTAGAGCAGTGGCCTTTTAAGCCATTGGTCGTGAGTTCGAGCCTCACCCGGATCACCACTGATAAAAAAGCCCGCAAAATTTGCGGGTTTTTTTATCTAATATTAAAACAATAATTTTACATATTATTTTTACATGCTAGGCAATAGCATTGCTGCATTTTGCACCATTCGCGATGGCCCAACCCAAAACATCCTATATTGCGTATTATCAACTAAGTAAACTACTTTTCCTCTGCCCATATCCTTAACGCCTGCAAAAGTTTTTCCCGATAATTTTTTCCTATTTTCAATAGATGCATATCCAGCTACTTTTAATTTTCTATAATCTTTATGGTAATAACCTACGGTTTGGAAAGAGAATGATGGCTCTATAGCATTTGTACTCTGTTTTAATGTGTACAATCTTTCAGTAAGTCCAAAAGCCAAGGGATTTGAGTTATCTATTATGCCATAAAATGCAGTTCCTGGTATTCTTTTTAATCCTAACGAATCTGCCCTATCCTCATATTTAGTGTAAGCAATTGGTGGCACTTCCTTTAATTCATTTTTTTCATCTTTCACAAAGTCAACATCATTAAAGTTGTTTTTGCTTGAAAATAATTCGGCACTTTGTTCGGTTGCAACTAATACACCTCCATCATTTACCCATTTTTTTAATTTATCCATAACAGTTGTATCGATACTTGATCTTGTACCTGGGAAAATGATAACATCATAAATATCTAGATCGATATTTCTCAGTCTTTCTGTACGAAGCTTTGATATTCCATATTGTGTTTCCATGTCCATTAAAAACCATAACTGTCCAGCAGTATAAGAATTAAAGGGCCTATCAACCATCAAAGCTACTTTGCTCTTTTTAAGCGGAACCATATTTGAAGAGCCGAGGTCGACTCCTTTCTTCATTCGACCTGTTTTAAAAACATCTATGATAACACCCGACTCTTGAGCAATGTTTTTCATATCCTCTTTAAATGCATTGGTTTTATCTAGATTGCGACCAACCAAAACTACTAAAGATCCTTTGCTGTAATTACGCTTACCATTATTGAATTCTTTTCTAGCAGACCGAACATTGTATCCCTTTTGCCATAATTTAGACAATGCTTTTGGGGCATGTCTTTGCTTCCAATCAATTACATATGCATATGCATTTTCAACATCATTAAACCCCTTCTCATTAAAAAGGTCTTTTTTAATTGTGGTAGTATTTGCAATAATTTTATTCTCAGACCAAAAAGCATCCAGGTTATATGCAAGTGGAATTGACCAGGTAGACATATCATACATTATAGAATCTTCTATTTCCATTTCTCTTTGAAACAATGTATTAACAAATAAATGTCTAGGCTGATTACTATAAATGATGAAGTCGCCTTTTTTAAAGACTTTTCTACTTGATTTGCCAGTCTCATAATCATAAGCTTTATTTACCATGAAATCTGAGGTAGCTTGCTCGATCTCAACTCCATGGAACCGCATCAAATTTAAAACATCATATAAGTAACCATCCTTATTGTCTGGTAAGATATATGCTTTTGATTTGCTCTTATTGGTATTTTGCTTAAAAGAATCAAAAAGATATTGATTCAATTCCCTTCTATTTCTAACTGCGGCTGAAAGCGTTGCAAAGGATGTTTCATAGTGATCAAATATGCGTTGTCTTAGAGTTAAGACGTAACCATCATCTGTCTCAACTGCCCTCCCGCCTCTTGAATGACCTCCTTGTTCAACAAGCATTCCAATCGAGCCCATCAAGCTTGGATACGATGAGCCATAACCAGGGTAAAAAAAATCAAAACCTTCTCTGGTATAGTACGATATTTTGTGCTTATCAAAAGAAGCAATGTGTGCTAATCCAAATGTATCTGATAGTGCCTCATAGGCATCAGGCAATAATAAGTTCCTCGGCGTGGTGCCTGGCATGGTGAAATAATTTCTATTAAATCCCATTTCATGATAATCAACATGAATTTGTGGCAACCATTTCTGATAAACTTCCATTCTGCCTCTCGACTCTGGGTGTACTGTCCACACCCAATCACGATTTAAGTCAAACCAGTAATGATTGGTTCTGCCTCCGGGCCAAGGCTCATCATGTTCGTAATCAAATTGATCTATATTTAAGATTTTACTTTTTGCAGATTTATACCAATATACGTAACGATCTCTTCCATCAGGGTTGAGACATGGAAATAATATCACCACTGAATTATTGAGAATATTTGAAGTTTCAGAATCATTTGATGCTACCAGACGATAAGCAACTTGCATGACCGCTTCAGTGCTTGAGGCTTCGTTCCCATGAACGTTATAACTCAACCAATAAATTCCAGGATTTTCTTTTATGATTTTTGACGCAACGTTTGATTTAATATTGCGCGGATCGGATAATAATAAATTATTTTTTCTTATGTTATCAAGTCGTGAAATATTGTTTTTAGATGAAATTATTAAATATTCTAAAGACCTACCCTCATATGTCTTACCATAGGAATTCATAATTATTTTATCCGAATTGGAACTTAGATATTTCAAATAGCTCACTACATTCGCATACAACGTATATTCAGAACCAAGTTCATAGCCTAGATATGTTTCTGGCGAATCAATGTTTTTATCAAATTCTAATCCTGGAGTAAATGCAAATCTATCATCGATTAATTTTGTCTGACCAAATACACCAAAGACAGAAAAAATAATTATGTTAGTAATAACTTTTTTAACGGTCATATTATCCTCCTTTTAAACGCTATTAATATCTAATACGGTTTTAATTTTATAAAAATATTTCTTAATCACAATAAAATCCAGCACGGCACCTTTGCTATATTTCAAAATAATTTGATAATACTTTTGATCTTCACTTTTGCTATTTTTTATATCAAGATCATGATACTCAAAAGAAATAATTTGATCAAGATTAATATACATTTCATTATTATGCTGTTCTTGCTGACTATCCTTTAACGAAGACTGATTAACTGTTTTGATCTTTACAAAGTTCATAATTTTTATTCCATCAATCTTTTCACTAAACTCTTTACACCATCAGAGGCTCTCATTGAAATAAGCTCAATATCATTTCTATTTAAATTAGATTTTGCGTCTGGATCTATATAAAATTTTTTTACATTAACCCTAGCATAATCAATTAATCCAGATGCTGGATAAACCATAAGCGAAGTTCCGATGATTATTAAATAATCACTCTCTTGTACTATGTCTATTGCTTTTTCCATCATTGGGACTGGCTCACCAAACCACACGATATGTGGTCGCATTTGCGAACCATCATCACATAAATCCCCTAAGTTGATTTCTGTTCCATCTAAATCATATAATTTAGATGAACTAATTGTGCTTCTGCCCTTAGTAATTTCTCCATGCAAATGTAGAACATTTTTAGAACCAGCTCGCTCATGTAAATCGTCAATATTTTGGGTAATGATTTTAACTATATATTTTTTTTCAAGATCCACTAGGCTGTGATGTGCAGGGTTTGGTTTAGCTTCATAGATTTGTTTTCTTCTTTCGTTGTAAAAATCTAATACCATTTTTGGGTTTTGACTCCAAGCATCAAAAGTGGCAACCTGCTCGATCGGGTGGTTTTCCCAAAGACCATCTGAATCTCTAAAGGTTTTGAGTCCGCTTTCAGCGCTGATACCTGCGCCTGTTAAAACTACTATTCTTTTCATTTCAAAAAAGTAATCTTTTTTGATAACATAGAGTTATTATCATCAAAATGTATAATATAAATACCCGAAGAAAGCTTTTTTGGCCTCCATATGAAATCAAAGCCGCCCTTATCCAAACTGCCAAGATTGTATTCTTCTATTTTTCTACCATTTGTATCAAACAAGCTTATTTTTAATCTTATTGATTCAAGCACATTAATCTTTATTCCAATTTTTGCATTAAATGGGTTTGGGTATATTTTTTCAATGGTAAATTTTTTGGGCAAAATAATTGTGGCTGAATCAACAATTGTTTTTCCTGAACCCCAAATTGAATCAACAAACTCTGGGTGATCAATAAAGGGGTTCCTGTTTTTTTGATAGGAATAAATCACATCATTTCTATTTCTCTCAAATTCATCAACTGGGTCAAAACTGTGCCAATCCATGAGTGCTTCTAGAACACCATGCTTTGGCAATTTTGAAGAAACTGTGAATATATCATTTACTATTTCTAAGTCAGGATCCCCTTGGCTGCCCTCATATCTTGTAGACATATAGAACATGATTCGCGCAATATCGCCTTTAACATTATCCGGAGGCTCCCATGTGGATCCATTTGATTTACATTCTGTGGTTCCACCGTATCCTTCAGCTGGAGATTTATCAATTACTATATCCCCTCCATTATCAAAATCTTTATTGCCTCTTGTAGAATTGATAGATATATCTGAAGGTTTTAAATTGTGAACATCGGTGCCAATGCCAAAACTATTGCCAAAATCTCCGCGACTTTTTGCCCATACATGTTCTCTGCTCCAACCTTGTGCATTATTATACTCTTGCTCTGCATTAACGCTATATCCTGTATAAATGAGAATAATATTATCAGCATTTTTTGGATCAGCATCAGATTTTTTTAAAATATCCCACGTATCAACGTTGCTACTAGTATAGGGAAAAGAAGTTTGAGAGCTAATTATCTTATTAAGATTTTTTTTTAACTCTTGACCTGATTTACCTTTTGCTTGATCATAATACCCAATTGGAACCTGTGAAAAGAGCGTGCTAGTTATTAGAGTTAAGGCACACAATCTCTTTTTTAATAGTTTTTGATTAGGGATTGCTTGCATTGTCATAGGGTATAGATTTAATGTTTATAATTAATATTATTTTAAAATAAGTTATTATGGAATACAAAAAAACATCTGATACCTACATTTCTCGTTCATCTACCCTTGAAAGAGATTATTACACAAAAAAGAGCATCTTTAAAAAAGAATATAAAAATATTTTTCAAAATGATTGGATTTGTGCTGGTCATATATCTGAGTTTTCTCAATCAGGATCTTTTAAAGTTATTAATAATAGCAATGAGAGTGCGCTTATAACCAAAGACAATGATGGCTCTATTAACGCTTTCTACAATTTATGTAGGCATCGAGGCACAAGAATAAAGGATGAACCTTGTGGTAAGTTTAAAAATAACATCAGATGCAATTACCATGGATGGAGCTATGATCTCAAAGGAGAATTAATATCTGCCCCGCATATGAACAAAGTGGAAGGGTTTAAAAATAATGATTTCCCTTTGCATCAAATACCTTTAAAAATTTGGGAAGGGTTTATTTTTTTAAATTTTAATGACGAGGTCAATGATTTTGATAATTTTTTTAAACCTATACAAAACAAGTTTAGATTGTGGAATATCGCTAACTTAGAAATTGGAAATACAATTAAATATCAAATAAAATGTAATTGGAAATTAATTATTCAAAATTATTCTGAATGTTATCACTGCCCTATTATTCACCCTAGACTCTCCGCCATTCATAATTATCTTGGTGGACATAACGATCTATTCAGTGGGCCTTTTCTTGGTGGTTATATGGAATTTAGTGATAACAAAGAAAGCATAACATCATCAGGAAATCTTTGTTGTCCTCCCATAAGTACTTTGAATGAGGATTCTTTAAATAAGGTTTATTATTATTCTATTTTTCCAAATCTTCTCTTAAGTCTTCATCCCGATTATGTCATGTATCATCTTATTACGCCGTTGAAAACTGATAAAACATTAATAAGCTGTGGTTGGCTATTTTCAGAAGGGGTTGTTTCATCAAACAAATATGACTTATCAGAGGCAATAAATTTTTGGGACCAAACCAACAAAGAAGATTGGTATATTTCTGAGCAATCACAGCTTGGCATAAATTCAAAAAAATACCAACCATCTCCTTACTCTACGCAAGAGAGTTTGCTAGCTGCATTTGATCGCTATTATTTAAAACGAATTAATAAATAACTATCTAAAATTTTTTATTTTTTCTAAAATTTTAATTAGTGCACCTACATTAAGTAATCTTAAATTTTAATCTAATTTAAATAGACTTTTTTAAAAATTCATGAAATCCAAATATTCAAACTCAGAGTTTTCTAAGCGCCATATTGGCTCTAATCAGAATCAAGTCAAAGCAATGCTAAAAGAAATTGGATACGATTCAATGGATGAATTTATTGCAGAAACAATTCCTAATCAGATACGATTTAAAGGAAATTTAAATGTTGGAGATAGTGTAGACGAATATGAATTAATCCATTCATTAAAAATGATCGCTTCAAAAAACAAACCATTCAAAAGTTATATTGGAACAGGTTACTATAACACAATCACTCCAAACGTTATTTTAAGAAATATTTTTGAAAACCCTGGTTGGTATACCGCATATACACCCTATCAAGCTGAAATTTCACAAGGTCGTTTAGAGGCTTTGCTAAACTTTCAAACCATGGTCATGGATATGACAGGTATGGAAATTGCAAATGCTTCTCTCCTTGACGAAGCAACAGCGGCAGGCGAGGCAATGGTTATGATGTCCAGAGAAAACCCTAATAGAAATATTTTTTATGCAGATCAAAATTGTCATCCTCAAACCATAGAATTATTAAGAACTAGATCAGAGCCTGTTGGGATAAATTTGGTAGTTTGCAAAATTGAAGATTTTGACTTTAATGATGATGTTATTGGCGCGCTCATTCAGTATCCATCAAGCGATGGAAAGATCTTCTCATTTGATGATATTTGTCAAAATGCTCACAGCAAAAAATCCTTAATCGCAGTTGCAACTGACCTACTAGCCTTGGCACTTATTCCCTCTCCTGGCGAAATTGGAGCAGATATTGCTATTGGAAGCTCTCAACGCTTTGGAGTGCCTGTAGGTTTTGGCGGTCCACATGCAGCTTTTATTTCTGCAAAAGAAAGGTTTAAACGAAAAATGCCTGGTAGGATGATTGGCGTATCTGTTGACAGCAAAGGCAATCGAGCCCTAAGAATGGCCCTTCAAACAAGAGAGCAGCATATTAGAAGAGCAAAAGCTACTTCGAACATATGTACAGCACAAGTGCTGCTTTCAGTGATGGCAAGCATGTATGCAGTCTATCATGGCAGAGATGGTATAATATCTATAGCAAATAATATCCATGAAAAAACCTCTCTTTTGGCTAGCTCATTAGCTAAATCAGGGTTCAAAATTGTACACAACCAATTCTTTGATACCATAAGGATTGAACTTGAAAAGAGTCAAAGCGAATTAATAAAAGAGGAAGCGTTAAAAAATCATATTAACCTGAGATATTTTGAGAATCATGACATTGGTATTTCGCTTGATGAAACTGTCAATGATAATGATTTAATTGAGATACTGTCTACGTTCAACGCAAAAATTACTGATTCGGTTAATTATAGTATAGAGGTCAAAAGAATTTCAGATTTTATGAGACATCCGGTTTTTAATTCTTATCAATCTGAAACTGAAATGATGAGATACATTCATAAACTTGAAACAAAGGATTTAGCTCTCAACACCAGCATGATTTCATTAGGCTCCTGCACTATGAAATTAAATGCTGCAACCCAGATGATCCCTGTTTCTTGGAATGAATTCTCTAATCCTCATCCTTTTGCGCCCCTTGATCAAAATAAAGGATATTTAAAACTCTTCGATGATCTTTCTAATTGGCTCAAAAATATTACTGGGCTTGAAGGATGCTCTTTGCAGCCAAATTCCGGCGCTCAAGGAGAATACACTGGTCTTTTAACAATCCGAGCTTATCATATTGATAAAAAAAATACCGAAAAAAATATTTGCTTAATACCGGAGTCAGCGCATGGTACAAATCCAGCTAGCGCTGTGATGGCAGGAATGAATGTAGTTCCAATAAAATGCGATTCAATGGGAAATATTGATATTGAAGATTTAAAGGATAAAATTCATTCTCACAAAGATCAAATTTCTTGCATGATGGTGACCTACCCTTCAACCCATGGTGTTTTTGAAGAATCAATTAACGAAATATGCGATTTGATTCATAATGCCGGTGGATTGGTTTATTTAGATGGGGCAAATATGAATGCAATTGTAGGACTATCTAAAGTTGGAGATCTTGGAGTTGATGTATGTCATATTAATCTGCATAAGACATTTGCTATTCCGCACGGAGGTGGTGGTCCTGGAATGGGACCCATATGCGTTAAGGAGCATCTCATACCTTTTTTGCCCGGTCATCCTATTACCGGTCATACTGAAAAATCAATCACCGCTGTCAGCGCAGCTCCGTTCGGAAGTGCAAGCATTTTACCCATTTCCTGGTCCTACATAGCGCTTTTAGGTAACAAAGGTTTAAAAGAATCAACTGAGATAGCCATTCTAAATGCAAACTATATGGCAAAAAGGATCGAAAAGCATTTTCCTGTTTTATATAGAGGACTTAGCGGCAACTCAGCTCATGAATTTATCATTGACTTAAGAAATCTAAAGTCTGAAACGGGTATAAGTGATGAAGATGTGGCCAAAAGACTAATAGACTATGGATTCCATGCTCCAACAATGTCATGGCCTGTCCCAGGAACACTTATGATAGAACCGACAGAGAGTGAATCTAAAGAAGAAATGGATCGTTTCTGCGATGCCATGATAGCCATTAGAAAAGAAATAGATGAAGTGGTGGAGGGAAAGATTAATATTAATGACAATCCCTTGTCCAACGCTCCCCATACTGCTATTGAAGTAATGTCAGACAACTGGGAACATAGCTATTCTAGAGAAAAAGCTGCTTATCCTGCTGATTGGCTTAAAGATTATAAATATTGGCCGACCGTATCTAGAGTTGATAATGCACATGGGGATAGAAATCTTATTTGCTCATGCCCTCCAATTGAAACTTATTCAAAACAATAACGTTCTAAATCAGTAATGTTTAAATTTCTTAAAAATGATGTATTAAGAATACTTGATGAAACTCAAAATGAGAGAGTCAAGCTTGAGGAGCATAGACTCTATTATTCTATTCAATCATTAGATGATTTAAAAATTTTTATGGAAAATCATGTATTCGCTGTTTGGGATTTTATGTCTATTCTCAAATCATTGCAATCCCAACTAACATGCACATCTGTTCCATGGATTCCTTCTGAAAAGGGTACGCCAGCAAGACTTGTTAATGAAATAGTGCTAGAGGAAGAAACCGATATTGATCAATATGGTCAGTATGTCAGTCACTTTGAGATGTATTGCAACGCTATGGTTCAAGTAGGTGCCGATACAGGACCAATAGATGAGTTTTTATTTAATCTCATTAATAATCCATTGCCAGTTGCTTTGCAAAAATCAAGAATTCCAAATCCCGCACTTGAGTTTGTCAAAAGCACTTTCAATAGCCTAGATAAAGCACCTACGCATGTTACTGCGGCTATTTTTACTTTTGGAAGAGAACAGGTGATTCCTGATATGTTTCGATCTATGATCTCCAAAATGAATAGGGAATTAAAAGGTAAGCTGAAATCTTTTTTATATTACATTGATAGACACATCTCGTTAGATGAAGATGAACACACCCCTGCTGCTCTAAAAATGGTAAAAGAAATTTGTGGAAATGATGAAAAAAAGTGGCAAGAAGCGACTGAAGCTGCGCAAAAGACAATGTCATGCAGAATTCGTTTTTGGGATGGAATTTTATCCCAAATTAATTCTACTTAATTTAAAAAACTACCTACCAAGTAGTTTTTGACACTATTTACTATATTTACACTTTCAATACTATTTTTAAGATTTTCTTCTGTATTTACCCTCACAGGTAGATAATTGTCAGAATGGCCAAACCATTGATTGTCAATTTGATACTCAAATAAAACCTCTCTGGTGCTTCCAACAAAAGATTTTTCAAAGGATAGCTTGAGCTCCTTTGATAATTCTCTCATTGCTAAACTTCTTTCTGCCTTTTTTGTCTTTGAAACCTTATTTTTAATTTTAATAGCTTTGGTATTTTGCCTTTCAGAATAAGAAAAGACATGTAAATAAGAAATGTTAAGAGACTCAATAAAATCATAAGATTTTTGAAAATCGTCATCTGTCTCACTTGGGAATCCAACAATTATATCTGCCCCTATGCAAGCATCGGGAATCAAACTTTTAATATGTTCGATTCTTTCCTTGTAAAGCGAAGTTTGATATTTTCTTCTCATCAACTTTAAAATCCTGCTCGATCCAGACTGCAGAGGAATGTGAAAATGGGGCATAATTTTTTTTGATTTTGCACAAAATTCTATTATTTCATTTGATAGTAAATTTGGCTCAATAGAGGAAATTCTAATTCGATCAAGATCATTCAAATCATTTAACGAAACTAAGAGGTCGATAAACTTTTCATGGCTATTAACTCCAAAATCGCCAATGTTTACACCAGTTAAAACAATTTCTCTCGCGCCTGATGATATTGCTTGTTTTGCTGAGATTAATGTTTTTGAAACAGTGCTGCTTCTGCTAGCTCCTCTTGCTAAAGGTATAGTGCAAAAAGTGCAATTATAATCACAACCGTCTTGAACTTTCAAATAGGACCGCGTTCTGTCATTAGAGGAAAAGGATGGTTCAAAATGGGAAACGCTATTTATTTCTGAGTGGAAAAGTTTGGTCTTGTGATTCAATTCAATTGAATCTAAATGATCCAAAAGATTAAACTTTTCCTTCGCGCCAAAAATCATGTCAACTTCTTTTACAGCAGCTAATTCTTCAGGCTTAAGTTGAGCATAACATCCAGTAACTATAATTGAAGAGCTAGGGTTCAGTCTTTTTGCTTGTCTTATTATCTTTCTTGCTTCTCTATCGGCATTTTCAGTGACTGAGCAACTATTTAAAACGTAAATATTTGCGTATTCATTAAAGCTTACTGTTTTAAAACCCCTTGAGATAAAATCCCTTTTAATTGTTGAGGTTTCAGAAAAGTTCAGTTTGCAACCCATCGTGTGAAAAGCTACTTTTTTTTGCTGTGTGGCCATAAATTTTTTAAAATAAATTTGGTTTTATTAAAGTTATGTAAATAATTTATAATATGAAATTAATTCTAAAATCAATCAAAACAACTAACCAACTTAACTGGTGGTATTATCATGGGGGTACTTTGTAGCGCATAGCGTAACAAGAAAAGTTTAATGAACCCCGATATTATTTAATATCGGGGTTTTTTTTTATATGGAATACATTAAAGAATTAGAGAAATTTTGTAAAGATAGTTTTTCAAAAGAAAATTCTGTCGTTATACCTATTTATTTGGAATTTGATTTCAATAAACATCAAATACACGATGTTTGGAGATTTATTGCAAAGAAATATCCTTACTCTTTCTTTTTTAGCAAAAAATTTGATTTGTCTTCAAAAGATAAAAACACCTACATGGGATATAATCCATCGAAAATAATTATTAGAGAGAAAGATAAAAATTATATTATTGAACACGGTAAAAAGAGCCAAAGTGGTGAGAGCATCGATGCGTTAATTAATCTAGAACTTAATAAGAAAAAATTTATGGATCCTAATTTTCCAAATTTTACTGGTGGTTTTGTTGCTTCCTTTGGATACGAGTCTATTAGCTTGAATGAAAAAATTCCAGTTTATCCATTGGAAAAGGGAGATTTTCCTGAAGTTGTTTTAATGCTTTTTGAAACAATTTTTGTAATTAATGAAGAAAAAAATTCCTTAAGAATTTTTAATAACATCCAAATTGACCCAGGGCATACTTTAAAAACTAAAATCGAAGATTCAAAAAAAGTAATCAATAATGCTTATAGCGCTTTGTTAAAGATGTCTATTGCGCCAAATAATAAAATATTTAAATCGAATCCCTCTCATTCAAATCATACCAAATTAGAATATTGTAAAAAAGTAAATAAAGCAAAAGAGTACATCAAAAAAGGGGATGTATTTCAAATAGTTCTAAGTCAAAAGTTTGAGAGGAGGACGGAAGTAATTCCAAGTGAAGTTTTATTCGCTTTAAAAGAGATAAATCCTTCGCCATATCTTTTCCATTACAAGTTTGGAAATTTTAATATCATTGGCTCTTCACCAGAACTTCTAATAAAATCTATTAATGGTAAAATAAAGGTAAAGCCTATTGCTGGAACACGAAAAATGAGTTTGAAGAAAGATGAAAATAAAAAGATTGCAAAAGAACTACTTAAAGATGAAAAAGAAATGGCTGAACATTTAATGCTTATTGATCTTGGCAGAAATGATGTTGGCAGAGTCTCAAAGATTGGATCTGTTAATTTAATAAAAAAAATGGAGATTGAGTTTTATTCTCACGTAATGCATATAGTTTCTGAAGTTGAAGGTGAAAAAAACAATGATCTAGATTTTTTTGATATTTTTTTTAGTGGATTCCCTGCAGGCACAGTAACTGGTGCGCCAAAAATAAGAGCAATGGAATTAATAAATGAACTTGAACCTTGCCGCCGGGGATTTTATTCAGGTGGAATTGGATTGATTGATTATTCAAAAGATTTTGATTCTTGTATTGCAATACGCTCAATGCAAATTCATAAAAACAAAGCAACGTTTCAAGCAGGCGCTGGGATTGTATTTGATTCAATCCCAGAAAACGAATATCAAGAGTGCATCAATAAATTAATAGTCTTAGAGCGAGCTTTAACCATTGCTGAGCAAGGAAAGATATCTCTATGATTATCTTGATTGATAACTATGACTCCTTCACATACAATCTTTATCAATACATTGGAGAGATTGATAACAATATTGAAGTGTATAGAAATGATATGATTACAAGCGCTAAAATAAAAGAGTTAAACCCTACTCACATAGTCATCTCACCAGGTCCCGGTCATCCAGCGGATGCAGGCAACTGCCTAGAAATTATAAAAGATAATCATAAAGATGTGCCGATTTTAGGTATATGCCTTGGACACCAAGCAATAGGAATGAGCTTTGGGGGAAACATTATTCAGTCAAAATCTATTGTTCACGGAAAAGTATCAACCATTAATATTTATCCATCAAAAATTTTTAATAATACAGATAAACAAATTAGAGTTGTACGCTACCATTCGTTAGTTATTGATAATTTAAACTTTCCTCCGTCGCTGACAGTAATAGCAAATTTAGAAAATGGAACAATTATGGGATTAGAACATGTGAAGTATCCAGTATTTGGTATTCAGTTTCACCCCGAATCGATCGATACACAATTCGGTAAAAAAATAATCAAAAATTTTTTGGAGCTTTAATTGAAAAAATATTTAGAAAAAATAATAAATGAAGAAAATTTATCAGTTGATGAATCAATGAGTTTAATGAGCATGATCATGGATGGCGAACTTAATCCCTCGCAAGTCACCTCCATTATCGTCGCCTTAAGATGCAAGGGCGAAAGCCTAAATGAAATTCTTGGCTTTGCTCAGGCCATGAGAAATAATATGAAAAAAGCTGCGATCAATGTTCCATCTATAGATATGTGCGGAACAGGGGGTGATTCCTTTGGAAGTTTTAATATTTCAACAGTTGCATCTTTTGTTGTTGCGGGCGCTGGAATAAATGTAGCTAAACATGGAAACAGATCTATTAGTTCAAAATGCGGCTCAGCAGATGTTTTAGAAGAACTTGGAATTGATATTGATGTTTCAATTTCTAAAACAATTTTAAACATAGAAAAAAACAAGCTGGGTTTCTTATATGCTCCTAAATATCATCCAGCTATGAAATTCGCAGCTGAAGCTAGAAATTCAATAAAAATTAAGACAATCTTCAATCTTTTAGGACCGCTCACAAATCCTGCAAATGCCCAAGCGCAATCCATGGGTATTTTCAATAAAGATCTCACTGAACAACAAGCTAAGGTTTTACAAAAGTTAGGCGTTAAAAGAGGAATGGTTTTTTGCGGATACGATGGATTAGATGAAATAACTATAACAACAAAAACAAAGATTAGTCATTTTGATGAAAATAGCGATGTTCGTTCGTACGATTTTAATCCTGAAGATTATGGTTATAGAATC
>ENA-OSEY01000796-OSEY01000796.1-marine-metagenome-genome-assembly--contig:-NODE-796-length-22261-cov-4.857690_pt1 | contig 22261 bp, 23 predicted proteins | sample MGYA00248465_ERZ534230 | MGnify/ENA primary metagenome ERZ534230 (study PRJEB26409, sample SAMN06344110) | marine metagenome | isolation source: Sea water from surface | place: Atlantic Ocean:Southern...
CAACTAGTTTCTGTTTGCCACCAATGATCAATTACTGGAACATTTAATAAATTCTCCGCCCATTTTATTGTATCTGGATCTGCTCTTTCCCCTGCTAAGAAAAGCGATTCGAAAGAGCTTAAATCATATTTCGAAAAAAATTTTCCATCTGGATCTTCTTTTTTAATCGCTCTAAATGCTGTTGGAGCAGTAAATAAAGATTTAATTTTGTATTCAGATATTACTCTCCAAAAAACACCTGCATCAGGAGTGCCAACTGGTTTACCTTCAAACAATACAGTTGTGCATCCTTTAAAAAGTGGCGCATATACAATATATGAATGACCAACAATCCAACCAATATCACTTGCTGACCACCAAACATCATCTTCATTGATGTTATAAATATTTTTCATTGTCCATTTTAAAGCAACGATGTGTCCACCAATATCTCTAACAATTCCTTTTGGAACACCAGTTGTGCCAGATGTATATAAAATATAAGCATACTCATTTGCACCCATCTCAACACAATCTTTATCTTTTGCATTTGATAATGCCTCATCCCAACTAATCTCTAAAGGTGAGTTTAGTTTTACTTCGTGATCTTTTCTTTGAAATAAAATTAATTTTTTAATTTTATGTTTTGCTAATTTTAAAGCTTCATCAACTAATGGTCTGTACTCTACAGTTCTTCCAGGTTCAAAACCACATGATGCAGTAATTAATAAATTTGCCTGACTATCATCAATTCTACTAGCAAGCTCGTTTGAGGCAAATCCACCAAAAACAACTGAATGAATAGCTCCAATTCTTCCACAAGCAAGCATAGCAATTACAGCTTCTGGTATCATTGGCATGTAAATTATAACTCTGTCTCCTTTTTTAACTCCTTGTTTATCTAAAGCGCCTGCAAATTTTGATACTTTGTCTTTAAGTTGGTTATAGGTGAACTTTGCTTTGTTGCCAGTTATTGGGCTATCATAAATTAATGCTGTCTTTTCTCCTTTTCCATTATCAATATGAAGATCAAGTGCATTGTAGCAGGTATTTGTTGTTCCATCCTCAAACCATTTATAGAAAGGAGGCTTGGAATTGTTCAAAATTTTTGTTGGTTTTTTGAACCAAAATACATCTTTTGCAACCTCACCCCAAAATTCCTCAGGATTTTCTATAGATTGATTGTAAATTGCAGTTAAATCTTTTTTCACTGTGATTTGTTTAGATGTGTCATTTTATTGATATTTTACGCGTTTGGTTGTATTTAATTTTAAAAAGTTAGTAAAATCAATACTTTTTAGAGGTCAAAAAGTCTTCTATTAACTCCCTATATTTGCTATGTAGCCCTAACTTTGGAAAGACTTTCGAGTCGGACCGTAGTTTAAATTTAAACTAAAAAAAAACTAACTGAGAGGGAGTTTTTTATGAAAAAACTTAAATTGTTTGCTCTTGCAACTGTAGCTTTCTTAGGCTTTTCAGGTGCAGCAAACGCAGAAACAGTCCTTCTAGCATCTGATGACTTCGTTGGGATATCTTTTTGGATAATCGCAATGGGTATGGCAGCTGCAACTGTATTCTTCTTCATGGAAAGAGGAACAGTGCATCCTGGCTGGAAAACGTCAGTAACTGTAGCTGGACTAGTAACTGGTGTAGCATTCGTGCATTACATGTACATGAGAGAAGTATGGGTAATGACTGGAGACTCACCAACTGTGTACAGATATATTGACTGGTTAATTACTGTACCGTTACAGATGATAGAATTTTACTTAATTCTAGCAGCAGTAAGAAAAATCCCAGGAGCTATCTTCTGGAGATTGCTAATTGGTTCACTAGTTATGTTAATTGGTGGATACATGGGAGAAGCAGGTTACATCAATGCTATGCTTGGTTTCATTATCGGTATGGCTGGATGGATCTACATCTTATATGAAGTATTCTCAGGTGAGGCTGGTAAATTAGCAGCTAAGTCTGGTAATAAGCCATTAGCTACTGCATGGGGCGCTATGAGAATGATCGTAACAGTAGGTTGGGCAATTTACCCACTAGGATATGTTTTTGGATATCTAGTAGGTGGAGTTGACGCTAACTCACTAAACGTGATTTACAACTTAGCTGACTTCATAAACAAAATTGCATTTGGACTAGTAATCTGGTCTGCTGCAGTTTCACAAAGTGGAGCTAGAGCAAAATAATAGCTTAAAGCTTTAAAAAATACTGGGGCGAGTGTGTTTCACACACTTGCCCTTTTTTTTTGCATAATTATATAAAAGACATGGCAAAAATTACATACATAGAGCATGGTGGTCAAAAACACGAAATAGAAGTTGCAAACGGTTTGACAGTAATGGAAGGGGCTGTTCAAAATGATATTCCAGGAATTGATGCAGACTGTGGTGGGAGTATGGCTTGTGCAACTTGTCATGTTTATGTGAAAGAAGATTGGTTTCCAAAATTACCAAATAAAGAAACTGGTGAGGATGATATGTTAGACCAAGCATATGAACCAAAAGCAAATAGTAGATTGAGCTGTCAAATAACAGTTTCAGATGAATTAAATGGCTTGGTAGTACATTTACCGGAGAAACAAGTTTAATGATTAAAACTGATGCATTAATAATTGGAGCTGGACCCACAGGTCTTTTTTGTGCACATCAATTAGGTATCATTGGATTAAAATGTGAGATAGTTGATAACTTAGATAAAATTGGTGGACAATGTATAGAACTTTATCCAGATAAACCAATTTATGATATTCCCGCAATCCCAGAATGTACTGGCGAAGAGCTAACAAATAATTTAATTGAGCAAATAAAACCATTTAATATTAACTTTCACTTAAGTGACAGAGTTCAAGAAATTAAAAAAGAAAAAGAGAATTGGAGAGTTAAAACGTTAAATGGAAAAGAATTTTTAACGCCAAATATTGTAATTGCGGGTGGAGTAGGATCATTTGAACCAAGAAAATTTCCAACAAAAAGTGCAGATAAATTTGATGGGAAAACTGTTCTTTATTCAATTAAAGATAAAACAATTTTTAGAGACAAATCGGTTGTAATATTTGGTGGAGGCGACAGTGCTTTAGACTGGGCAATTGAATTATCAAAATCATCAAAAGTTACTTTAATTCATAGAAGAGATGAATTTAGAGGAGCTCAATCAAGTGTTGATAAAGTTAAAGAATTACAAAAAAATAATAAATTAGAAATTTTTACCAAATACTCCATTAAAGATGTCAAAGGAAATGGAAAACTAGAGTCTGTTGAAATTAAAGATGATGATGGAAATTCAAAATTGATATCTGCTGATTATGTATTAGGTTTTTTTGGTTTAATAATGCAGCTTGGACCAATTTTAGATTGGGGTTTAAATATTGATAAAAAAACTATTCCTGTAAACACTGAGACATTTGAAACAAATAAACAAGGAATATTTGCAATAGGAGATATCTGTACGTATCCAGGAAAATTAAAATTAATTCTTTCAGGTTTTCATGAAGGAGCCTTGGCAGCAAGAGGATGCTTTAAATATGCTAGACCAGATGAAAAGTTACGTTTTGAATTCACCACAACTTCTAAAGCAGTTCAAAATAGACTTGGTCTAAAAAATGATTGATCTCTTCTCATCTGATACACCTAACGGAAAAAAGATAAGCATTATGCTTGAGGAAATAGGTTATGAATATGCTGTTAAAAAAATGGATTTATCTAAAGGAGATCAATTCAAAGAAGATTTTAAAGAAATAAGTCCTTTTTCAAAAATACCAGCCATCATTGATCATTCAAACAATAAAGAAAGCGTGTTCGAGTCTGGTGCTATATTAATTTACCTTGCTGAAAAGAGTGGAAAATTTTATGAAAAAGAAAATAAACTTAAAATTGATCAATGGCTTATGGCTCAAATGGGGTCAATCGGTCCTTTTATTGGCCAATATCACTTCTTTTATAAATTTAATAAAGGATTAAGTGAAGTTGGTGAAAAGAGATATTTTGAAATGACCAAAAAAGTATACGAAGTGTTAGAAAATCATTTATCAAAAAATAATTATCTTGCAGGAGAAAATTATTCTATAGCTGATATTGCAACTTGGCCATGGATAGCAAGACATGAATGGCATGACATAGGTTTAAAAAATTACGATAATCTTTGTGATTGGTATATTCGTATTGCCGATCGACCAGCGGTAGTTAAAGGTTATAAATTTTTAGATAAAAATTCTGAAATACCTAAGCCTTAATCGTCAGCATAAACTTTTTCATCTTTTTCATGCTTTTCTTGTGCAGCTATACATAAAGTTGCAACGGGTCTTGCCATTAATCTTTTTAAACCAATTGGTTCACCTGTATCTTCACAAAAACCATATGTTCCATCTTGAATTTTTTTAAGAGCTCCATCAATTTTTGTTATAAGTTTGATTTGTCTATTAATTGCTCTCATTTCTACGTTTTTTTCTGTATAGGAGCTTGCTTGATCAACAATATCTGCTGATGCACTGTTATCATCCATAGATGCTTGTGCAATTGCCTCATTATTTGATCTTTTTAGATCTTTTTTCCATTCATTTAATTTTAATTTAAAATATGCTAAATGCTTAGCACACATATATTTTTCAGTTTCTTTTGGAACGTAAGTTTTAGAGATCTTTACCATACTTAGTTTTTTGAATTTCGTGAATATATTCATGAATATTGGGGTGTCAAGGAACGTTTAATTGTATAGATTGTAAAAAATGGCTTTAAATAAAAAGAATTTAAATAATTTATTTTACATATTTATTACATCCCATCTAATAATTTGGACACTCATTCCAACGTTTACAAATCATAATCTCCCATTAGATACTATTGAACATTTGGCGTGGGGAAGTAATTTAGATTGGGGTTTTGATAAACATCCACCTTTAGTTGCAGTATTTCTTGAATTTTTTTATCAAATGTTTGGTCCACAAGATTGGGCGTATTATTTTTTAAGTCAAATTTTTGTAATTATAAGTTTTTTTATTATTTATAAATTTTCTATTGAAATATTTGATAATAAAATTTTAGGTTTATTTTCTGTTTTAATAATAGAGTCGATTTTCTTTTACAATTTTACCACCCCAGAATTTAATGTAAATGTTTGCCAATTACCGTTTTGGTCATTGACTGTTTATTATTCTTGGAAAATATACAAAAATAATAAAATAAATTTTATTGATTGCCTTTTGGTTGGATTGTTTGCTGGTTTTGGCTTTCTTTCAAAATACCTTTTTATTTATCTGTTAATTTCAATAGATCTTCTGTTTATTTATTTAATATTTATTAAAAAACAAAGAAAGTTTGATTTCAAATACCTGATTACTTTTGAGGCATTTATAATTATTCTAATTCCGCACCTAATTTGGTTATTTAACAATGACTATGTCACTATAAAATATGGTTTATCCAGAACAGGCGTTGAAGAAGCTAGCGTCATAGATCATTTAAAATATCCAATTGTTTTTGTAGTTAAGCAGGTAGCGATTTTAATACCATTTTTTGTCTTATTATGGACTTTAGTAAAAAAAATTAAATTGAAACTAAATTTTAAAGATAAGAAGCTTATTTTTTTATTAGCAATTAATTTAATTCCAATTTTTTTAATGATAGTTTCATCTTTGATTTTAGGATCCAAAATAAGAACAATGTGGATGACCCCTTTTTATTTATTTTGGGGTGTTTTGTTTATTTATATTTTTCAATCTCAAATAAATTTTAAAAAGATTAATATTTTTTTAATATCATTTTTATTTCTATTTTTTCTATCTCCAGCTTTATATGGATATGTTTCTTTATCAAAAGATAATAAAAGGACAGATTATCCAGGAAAAGAAATTGCAGAATTAGTAGAGAGAAGATGGGAAAAAAACTTTGTGAATGAAATCAAATATGTAGTTGGAGATGAATGGCACGCAGGAAACTTATCTTATCATATTTCCACAAGACCTATCTGGTATGAAACAATTAAAGGAAAAACTCATGAACTCGATCCAGATGGTGGTATAATTTATACTGGTAATGCAGATATTTTAAAAGAAATTTGTCCGGGTGATTTTGGTAAAATTAAAAAACAAGGTTTTTGTATGATCGGTGTGAAAAATAGATGACAAAAATTTATATTTTAATTCCAATATATAATGATTGGGAGTCTGTTTCTGAACTTATTAAAGAAATAAATTTTTGTATCAAAGATATTGAGGCAGAATTTTCAATAATAGTTATTAATGATGCATCAAGTAATCAGCAAAATATAAATTTAGAAAATATAGATAGTTTTAAAAATATTAAAATCATTAATATGAAAGAGAATAGAGGACACGCAAGATGCATTGCAACTGGTTTAAAATATATTCATGAGAAACAAGACTATGACTATATTATTCCAATGGATGGCGATGGTGAAGACAGACCTGAAGAAATAATAGAGTTCACAAACCAAATTAAAAATTTTACCAACAAACCTATAGTAGGAAAAAGGGTAAAGAGAACAGAAAAATTAATATTTAAAATTTGTTATGAATTACATAAACTCATTACTTTCACTTTTACTGGAAAGTCAATTAAGTTTGGAAATTTCACATGTCTTCCAAAATCAACAGTCGAAAAAATGATCAATGAAAAAGCAACCTGGAACAGTTTTTCTGGATCATTAACTAAACTTGAAAAAGATTTGATAGAAATTCCCTCAATAAGAGGTGAAAGATATTTTGGACCATCAAAAATGAGTTTTTTTAATTTAATAAAACACTCACTTTCAATAATTAGCGTATTCAGAAGAACAGTTTTAATTCGATCTGCCTTATTTATTGTTGTTTACATACTTTTAATTAAGAGCAATGCCTCAATTTTAACCTCAATGCCACTTTTGCTGTTACTACTTATGATCTATTCAATCTCTAGCTTAGCCTTAAGAGAAAATATGGACGAATTTGATCAGGCTCTATCGAATATTGATAATATTGATACGGCTAAATAAAAAATATTTATCCCTAATTTTTATATGATAGTGCCATTAGCATTTATATCCTTATCTTTGGTAAGGAATAAAAATCAGCAGTATCTATTTTAGAAGAATATTGTCTTCTCATATTCCATTTTTTATGAACACCAGCACTTGCAAGACTTAGAGTTGCTCTACCATATCTATAATTTGTATTATCCATAGATCGCATTAGACTATTGATCTTTTCATCCTTTTCAGATGAGAACAAATTCTTCTTACCATCTGCATTTGACAATCCTGTAAGCATTACACCTGCTTTTTGATAACGATAACCATTTTTAAATATGCTTTCTAAGCTTGCAACAGCAGTTTTGACTGTTTCAATACTATTGTTTGTTGCAATTGGAAAATCAACCGTCTTTGAGTTTGAATAATATCCAAAGTTTCTTTGAAAAGGACTAGTTCTAACAAATACTGTAATTGCTTTTGCAACTAAAGACTCTGATCTAATTTTTTCAGATGCATTTAAACAATAGTTTGCAACAGCTTCTTTTAATTCTTGGAAAGTCTCAATTCTTTTTCCAAAGGACCTTGATACAACACAACTTTTTCTTTTAGTTTGAGTAGTCTCAATATCAATACAGGGAACTCCTCTAAGCTCCATTGCAGTTCTTGAGCTTAAAACATTTGAGCTTTTTTTTATCCATGTATTTGATTTATTTTTGAGTTGTTTTGCATTGTAAATTCCATTTTTTTGATAAAATTTTGTAAGTTGTCTACCAACACCCCAAACATCATTAATTTCAACTTTCTCTAAGATTGGATCTAGATTTTCAATACCTATTAAGCTTGTAACACCTGACTGTTTTTTCTTTGCAATATGATTTGCAACTTTACTCAACGTTTTTGTTTTAGCAATTCCAATACTGGTTGGAATTCCAGTCCATTTTAAAACTGTTTGCCTTATTTCTCTTCCTACACTTTCAACCTCTGTATCTGTATAATTTGATAAATCCATGAATGCCTCATCAATTGAATAAACTTCAATATCAGAATTAAATCTTTTAAGGGTTCTCATTACCCTTCTAGATAAATCTCCATATAATGAATAATTTGATGAAAATACTTCTACTTTATTTTTCAAAATAATATCTCTTGCTTTAAAATAAGGTTCACCCATTTTAATCCCTAAAGCTTTTGCTTCGTTAGATCTTGAAATAATACAACCATCATTGTTGGATAAAACAACAACAGGTTTTTTTCTAATTCTTGGATTAAATAATCTTTCACAAGATACATAGAAAGAATTACAATCAACTAATGCTATTTTTTTAGAATACTGAGTGGATGACATAAGTTACTACTCCCCATATAAAAACATCTTGTTCTTCATTAATTAAAATTCTGTCTGTAAATTCTTTAGATCCAGATGTTAGAAATTTTTTATCTCTCTCTTGAACTAAAGTTTTAACAACAAGTTCGTCATGAACATTTGCAATAACAGTTGAAAAGTTTTTTGGTGTTAAGCTTTTATCAACAACTAATAAATCTCCATCGTTTATCCCAACGTCCACCATAGATTTTCCCTGAACTCTAATGATGAAAGTTGCTGGAACATTTTTGATCAAATGCACATTTAAATCGATATCTTCCTCGATATAGTCTGTTGCAGGCGATGGAAAACCCGCGCCAGCCTTATGTAAATAGTAGGGTACAGTTAGCTTCATAAATGTTCTTATTTTGTTCTAATTAATACATAAGTTTCAGAATAGTGTCAAATAGGTTGTATTTTGAGTCTGTAAGTGAATCAAAAGTGAATCAAAACGAGAACATTCAAACTAGATTTTGTATGGTTGTGGAAAACTTTAACAACAAGTAGTTTATTAAAAACAAAATGGAAAGTTTTAAAACATTAAAAGGCAGTTGTGGTTGTGGGAAAGTAACATATCAAATCAAAGACAAACCTCTCATAACTCAAGCTTGTCACTGTAAAGATTGTAAAAAATCAACAGGATCATCATTTGTAATTCACACAATGGTATTCGAGGATGACTTTAGTGTTGATGGCAATGTTTCATCTACGGAACTGCCTACAGGAAGTGGTAAAGGAATGAGAGCTTACTTTTGTGTAATTTGTGGTGTTTACGTGTACTGTCAATACAATATTTCATCAGGTAAGGGTGGAAGGATTGCTGTTAGAACAGCTACTTTAGAAAATCCCATTACTCCTGATGCACACATTTTTGTTAAGGACAAAGACCCTTGGATTGATATAGTTAATAAAAATATTTGTCATGATGAAATGTATGACAGGGATAAAACTTGGTCTGAGGAAAGTTTAAAAAGATTAAAAGAAAAAATGAATTAATAAAAATGTTGTCTTTAAAAAAATTAACATGTCATTGTGGAGCAGTAGAAATACAGGTCAATCTTAATGATAATATTGATAAACTTAAAAGATGCAATTGTTCAATGTGTAAAAGAAAAGGAACTATGGTCGCAACAATTGAAAAAAAAGATTTAAAAGTTATTAAAGGAGAAAATAAAATTAAAGTTTATCAATTCAATACTAAAGTTGCTAAGCACCATTTTTGCTCAGAATGTGGAATTCAAACACATAATCAAAGAAGAAGTGATCCTAATACTTATGGTATAAATATGGGTTGCATAGACGATATAGAGGTGAATGAATTATTTAAATTTAAAACATTTATTAATGACGGTCAAAATCATATAAAGGATAGGAAATAAAATGAAAAAATTAATATGTCACTGTGGTGAGGTTGAACTTGAAATTAAAGAATCTGAAGGAGCACTTAATAAATTTTTAAGATGCAATTGTACACTTTGTAAAAAGAAGGGTTACATAATGACCTTTGCTCCTATTACAGATGTAAAAATTACGAAGGGTGAAGATAAACTTAAACTTTATCAATATCATACTAAAGTAGCAGAACATTATTTTTGCTCAGACTGTGGAATTTATACACATCACAAAATGAGAAGTAGACCAGATACATTTGGATTAAATGTTGGATGTATCGATGACATTGATCAGTTTAAATTAGAAAATGTCGGTTTGAATGATGGTCAAAACCATCCAATGGACCAAAAAAAATAAATTCAATGAACACTGCAAGTGAATGTTTTGATAAGGTAAAAACTGATTGTTTTAAATTTATAAAATCTCAAGAAACATCGAAAGAAAAATTTAAAGGAAAAGAAAAGATGTTAAAATCTTTTTTAATTCCCGCTTGTTTTTGGATATCATCTAAAGCTAAAAGCAAACATCCTTTTTTTTTAGGGTTAGTAGGCGGCCAAGGAACTGGCAAAACAACAACAAGTTCAATATTAGAAATAATATTAAAAAAATACTTTAAATTGAATGTCTTTAAGATCTCAATCGATGATTTTTATAAAACAAGAAAAGAAAGATTAAACCTTTCAAAAAAAATTCATCCTTTATTGATGACAAGAGGTGTACCAGGCACTCATGATATAAATATTATGTTAGATTTTTTTAAAAAATCAAAAGGTAGAAAGTTTAAGCCTTTTAAGTTACCAAAATTTAACAAAGCCATTGATGACAGATGTAAAAAAAATCAATGGTACACTTTAAAAAAAAGACCAGATGTAATTATATTTGAGGGTTGGTGTGTTGGTGCAAAAGCAGAGAAAAATAGTACCTTAAAAAAAAGTATAAATTCTATGGAAAAATCAAAAGATACCAAGTTGATATGGAGAAAATATGTAAATAATGAATTGAAATCAAAATATAAAAAATTATATGACCAATTGGATTGTTTAATATATTTAAAAGCTCAAAGTTTTTCCTTGCTTCAAAAATGGAGACTGATCCAAGAAAAAAAATTATGGTTAAAGAATAAGAATAAGAAAACTAAAAATAAAATTATGACAAAAAAGGATGTACTAAGTTTTATGCAAACCTATCAAAGAGTAACCCAAAATATGTTTAAATTTGCTCCAAAATATGCATCAATCATTTTTAATTTAAATAGTGATCATCAAATAAAATCTGCAATATACAAAAAATAAATGAAAAAAATTATTCTATCATTTTTATTATCTACTTTATTTTTTAATAATGGAAATGCTGTAAGTTTATATCAGGCATTAAATGAAACTTATAAAAATAATACACAACTAAATGCTGAAAGAGAAAATATAAATGCTGCTGAAGAAGATATCAATATATCTAAAGCAGATTATATGCCTTCACTTTCTTTAAGTGGATCAAAAAGTTTTGAAAATACAAATGAGTTAACAACTCAAAGTGGGACAGATACAAGTATTGATGACGTAAACCCACTAAGTTCCTCAATTAAATTGGAACAAAAATTGTTCGATCAGGGAAGGGATTTTACTCATCAGAAAAATATTATTGGACTTGAACTTGCAAAAGCAAGACTGGTTAAAAAAGAACAAGATATTTTATATAGTGCTATAGATGCATTTACTGGATTAATTCTTGCAAGGGAAAAACTTAATATTAATAGAAGAAATTTAAATTTACTTATAAGACAAGTAGAAACTGACAAAGTAAGACTGGATAGAGGACAAATTACAATTACGGATTTATCACAATCAGAATCTTCATTAGCAGGAGCTCAAGCACAGTTCACACAATCAAAAAGTGATCTTTTAATCAGCAAACTAAACTATGAAAATATTATTGGAAATATTGATGACCCAAGTAAATTAAAAAAATCTTCAAATTCAATTGTTAAAATTCCTGAAAATTTATCAAAAGCAGTTTCACTTTCGAAAGAAAATAACCCAGATATAAAAATTGCAGAGCTAGAATTAATTCAATCAGAAAAAGATATAGAAATTGCAAAATCAGATTTAAGTCCAACAGCAAGTTTATCTTTAGAGAGATCTTATAATTATGATCTTAGCACTACTTATGACGAAAGAGAAAAGGACGTTTTAAAAGCAACTGTTAATTGGCCGTTTTATTCAGGTGGAAAAAAACGTTCTAAAGTTAAAAAAGACTCAAATTTAAATTATAGAAAAAGATTATTACTAGAAGACACAATTAAAACTAATGAAACGAATGTTGCAAGTGCATGGTCAAGTCTAGAGGCCTCTAAAGGATTTTTAAATTCTGTTCGGGCACAAGTAAGAGCAGCTAATATAGCATTTGAGGGAATATCTGCTGAATATGAAAGAGGCTCTAGAACTACATTAGATGTAATCCAGTCTAATTCGCTACTTCTATCTGCACAAATATCCTTAGCTAATTCAGAGAGAAATTATCTTCTATCTCAATATAGCCTTCTTAAAGCTGCAGGGCTTTTAAACAAAGAGTATTTAAACCTTAAATAATCAGCCTTTTTAAAGAATTATAATTTATATATTGCGAATGAGAACAAAATGTGTACATTTATTTCATGATTCGACTGTTAAAAAACGTAAAAAAAGAGGCAAAAAATGACGAAAAATAACCTAAAAGTGGTGAAATCCACAAAAGATAAAGAATTGGAAAATAAAGAGAAAAATAAAGCATTAGACGCAGCAATTAGCCAAATTACAGATAACTTCGGAAAAGGTTCTGTAATGAGACTTGGCGAACAAAAAGCTATGGATGTTGAGTCTATTTCAACAGGATCTTTAAGTTTAGATCTTGCGCTTGGAATTGGCGGACTTCCAAAAGGAAGAATTATTGAAATTTATGGACCAGAGTCTTCTGGAAAAACAACATTAGCATTACAAGTTGTTGCTGAAGCACAAAAAGCTGGTGGTATTTGTGGATTTGTAGATGCAGAGCATGCACTAGACCCAGTTTATGCAAAGAAACTAGGTGTAAACACAGAGGAATTATTAATTTCTCAACCTGATACTGGCGAACAAGCTTTAGAAATTACTGACACATTAATTAAATCTGGCTCAATGTCAGTTCTTGTTGTCGACTCTGTTGCAGCATTAACTCCAAGAGCAGAAATAGAAGGAGATATGGGTGATACTCATGTTGGTCTTCAAGCAAGATTAATGTCTCAAGCATTGAGAAAATTAACTGGTTCAATTTCTAGAACTAACACAATGGTTATATTTATTAACCAAATTAGAATGAAAATCGGTGTTATGTTTGGAAGTCCAGAAACTACATCAGGTGGTAATTCTTTAAAATTCTATTCATCAGTTAGAATGGATATTAGAAGAATTGGAGCTATCAAAGATAAAGATAATATCATTGGAAATACAACAAGAGTTAAAGTGGTTAAGAATAAAGTTGCACCACCATTTAAAGTTGTTGAGTTTGATTTGATGTATGGAAAAGGAATTAGTAAAGTAGGGGAACTAATCGATCTAGGTGCCAAGGCAGATATCGTTGAGAAGTCTGGCGCCTGGTATGCTTACAAAGGTGAGAAGATTGGCCAGGGTAGAGAAAACGCTAAAGTTTATCTTGAACAAAATCCAACAGCTGCTGCTGAAATTGAAATGGCAATTAGAGAAAAAGCTGGTGTTATTTCAAAGAAAATCGAAGGCAATCCTTTGAACGACGATAAAGTAGAGGCTGAAACAAAAGAAGAAGTTCCTACTAAAAAAAATTAGCAGAATAACTTTTAGTTATTAAAAAGGCGCTTGAAAGAGCGCCTTTTTTCCCTTCCAAGGTGTAGACAACATTCAAAAATGCTGTATTTTAAAAAAATATGGCAAAAACCCTAAACGAGATCAGAACTACTTTCCTAGATTATTTTGAGAAAAATGATCACAGGATAGTTGAGTCTTCAAACTTAGTACCAAACAATGATCCTACTTTGATGTTTGCAAACTCAGGAATGGTTCAGTTTAAAAATGTTTTCACAGGTTTAGAAAAAAGAGATTATCAAAGGGCAACTACCTCTCAGAAATGTGTGAGAGCAGGTGGTAAACATAATGATTTAGAAAATGTTGGTTACACGCCAAGACACCACACATTTTTCGAAATGCTTGGTAATTTTTCTTTTGGAGACTATTTTAAAGAAAAAGCAATTGAACTTGCATGGAACTTAATCACTAAAGATTTTGGATTAGATAAAGATAGACTTTATGTAACTGTTTTTCATGAAGATGATGAAGCCTTTAATTTTTGGAAGAAAATCGCGGGTTTTAGCGACGATAAAATAATAAGGATTGCAACATCAGATAACTTTTGGTCGATGGGAGAAACTGGCCCATGCGGCCCTTGCTCTGAAATTTTTTATGATCATGGGGATCATTTATATGGTGGTCTTCCTGGAACTAAAGAAGAGGATGGGGATAGATTTATTGAAATTTGGAACTTAGTCTTTATGCAGTTTGAACAAGTTTCAAAAGATAAACGAATTAATTTACCAAAACCATCTGTTGATACAGGAATGGGATTAGAGAGGATAGCAGCTTTACTTCAAGGCACACATGATAATTATGAAACAGATCATTTTAAAAAATTAATAAATTCAACCTCAGAAGCTGTAAAAGTAAAACCGAACGAAAATAATTTATCAAGCTTTAGAGTTATTGCAGATCACCTAAGAGCAAGTTCTTTTTTAATTGCAGAAGGTGTTCTTCCATCAAACGAAGGAAGAGGATATGTCCTAAGAAGAATTATGAGAAGAGGTATGAGACATTCTCATTTACTCGGATCAAAAGAACCAATTTTTTATAATATTTTTAAAACTTTGATGGATGAGATGAAAGGAAATTATCCTGAAATTGAAAGAGCAGAATCTTTAATTCGTGAAACATTAAAGATGGAGGAAGAAAAATTTTTAGTACTTCTTGATAGGGGAATAAAAATTTTAAATGAGGAAATTTCAAAAATTGACAAAGTTTTACCTGGTGAAGTTGCTTTCAAATTATATGACACTTATGGTTTCCCATTAGATTTAACTCAAGATATTTTAAAAAGTAAATCTTTAACAATTGATAACGATAAATTTAATACTTTAATGCAAGAAAGTAGAGAGCTTGCTAAAAAAAATTGGAAAGGTTCTGGAGATAGTGCTGTTGATGATATTTGGTTTGGAATAAGAGAAAAGTTAGGCGCAACAGAATTTTTAGGTTATGAAACAAATCAAGCTGAAGGAGTAGTGCTTTCTTTATTAAAAGATAATAAAGAAGTAGATCAGATTAACTCTGGTGATGAGGCAATGATTATTATCAATCAAACTCCTTTTTACGGAGAGTCAGGTGGACAAGTTGGTGACAAAGGAGAAATTATTTCAGGTGAATTTATTTTTGAAGTTGAAGATGTACAAAAAAAACTTGGAGATTTATTTGTTCATTATGGAAAAGTTAAAAAAGGATCAATTAAAAATAATGAAAATGTGGAAATGAAAATAGATATTGAAAGGCGAGATAATGTAAGAGCGTATCATTCAGCAACACATTTATTACACGAATCTTTAGGAAGAGTTTTAGGCACACATGTTACTCAAAAAGGCTCATTAGTTGAGCCTGACAGATTAAGGTTTGATTTTAGCCATATGAAACCAATTTCTAGCGATGAAATAGAGAAGATAGAAACATACGTAAATTCAATGGTTAGTAATAAATCTGAGGTTAAAACAAGGATAATGACACCTAAAGAGGCAGTAAATAATGGAGCATTAGCTTTATTTGGTGAAAAATATGGAGATGAGGTGAGAGTTTTATCTATGGGAAGTGAAAAAGATAAATATTTTTCAACAGAGTTATGTGGTGGCACTCATGTAAGAAATACTGGGGATATAGGAAAATTTAAAATTGTGAGCCAATCTTCAATTGCAGCAGGTGTAAGAAGAGTTGAGGCTTTAAGAGACAAACAACTAGATGATTATTTAAAAAATAAAGAAAAATTATCTGATTTATCAGCTCAAAAGGATGAACAAACTATAAAAGAAATTTCAGAAAAAATCATTAAAGCAGGAGGAAAACCAGATTTAAGTAATAAAGATCAAAAAGGTTTAATAAAAGATCTTTCCAAACAACTTGAACTATTAAGTGTTAAATCAATTTTGGAAGACAAAAACAAAAATGTAATTAATGATGAGACTATAAATGGAATAAAAATAAGATTACAAAAGGTTGATGGATTGCCACCAAAAGATTTGAGAAAATTGGTGGATAATGGAAAAAAAGAATTAGCAGAAGGTATTGTAATCGTATTTGCTAACAAGGATGACAAAGTAGGGTTGGCAGTTGGTATTACAGATAATCTGATTGAAAAATATGATGCTGTAAAATTTGCAAAATTAGGTTCTGAAATAATTGGTGGCAAAGGTGGTGGAGGTAGAAAAGATTTCGCTCAAGCTGGAGGCACTGATCCAGATAAAATTGATGATGCTATAAGTAAATTAAAAGAGATGATTTAATTTTTTTCAATAAAATCAATTATTTTTTCACTAGATAGCTTATCTATAGAAGTATTATTTAAACTACAGTCATAGATAAAACTATTGTCATTCAAAGGTTGAAATTTTTTTGATGAATTATTGAAGAAAATATAATTTTTATTATCCGAAAAAGAAAGCATATGTGAAATACCATTATCAATAGTTATATTAAATTTAGTTAATGACCCAAGAGCTGTAACAAGCATAGGTTTTTTAAATTCTGCACTCGATTGATCTTCTGGAAAATAAGCTTTTTTTACTTTTTGCTTTATTTTTGCAATTAATTCCTGAAATTTGTTCTCAATAAAAAAAGTAGGAATAAATTTATCTGAAAAATAGTTAGCAACCTTTATTATTTCATCATAATTTATTTCTTTTACTCTTGTTGGATGACCTGCTGTAATTGAAAAACCAATATAATTTTCATTAGATATTAATTTTTTTGCTTCGTTAATAAAATTGTTTGGGATTGAAATCTTATAATTTGGTTTTATGTTTAATTTTTTAATTTTATTAAAATAATCAATTATTCTATTTGCAAAAATTTCTCTCTTTCTCATAAATGTAATAGGCTTGCTCATCAAATAGTTTAAGCATGGAGAAACATAATATTTATGGGGTATTTTTCTGTAAATTAAAGTATTTTTAAATCTTGTTTGATTATCAATTATTAGGTCAAATTCATCAAATTCAAAATTTTTAATAACGTCTTTGGATACTTTCATATGATGATCTCGAAACCCAAAGTGTTCTGGAAAATTTTTAACAGTAATTAAATTATCAGGCTTATATTCCTGAAGTTTTGTATCAAACCAAAAATTTCCTAAATCAGTTGAAAAATAATACAGGTTTTTAGGCTTAAGGTTGTCATTTATATAATTGAGCGTTGGTACGGAAGTGAGCGCATCACCTATACCTCCACCAGTGTTAATAAAAAGAATATTATTTAAATTATCCAATTAATTTAGTTTTTTTTCTAAATTTGATTTTATTACTTCTAAAAACTGATTTGTAGTTAAGTATTTATTTGATGGACCGATCAATATGGCCAAATCTTTAGTCATATGACCTTGTTCTACAGCATCAATACATACGGTCTCTAAACTTTGAGCAAATTTAATAAGCTCTTCATTGTTATCTAATTTTCCTCTATGAGCAAGTCCTCTAGTCCATGCAAAAATCGAGGCAATTGGATTTGTTGAAGTTTCTTTTCCTTGCTGATGCATTCTAAAATGACGAGTAACTGTTCCGTGGGCAGCTTCTGCTTCCATAGTTTTTCCATCAGGTGCTAACAGTACACTTGTCATAAGTCCTAGAGATCCATATCCTTGTGCAACAGTATCAGATTGAACATCGCCATCATAATTTTTACAAGCCCAAATATATTTACCACTCCATTTCATCGCACAAGCAACCATGTCATCGATTAATCTATGTTCATAAATAATATGGTTTTTTTCAAACTCAGATTTAAACTCATGCTCGTAAACTTTCTGAAAAATATCTTTAAATCTTCCATCATATTTTTTTAAAATTGTATTTTTCGTTGATAGATAAACAGGCCATTTTTTTATTAGTCCATAATTGAAACAAGACCTTGCGAAATCTTCTATCGATTTATCTAAATTATACATTGAAAGTGCAATTCCTGGACCTGGGAAATTGAATACTTCATATTTTTTTTCATCACTACCATCCTCAGCAGTCCATTTGACTTCAAGCTTACCTTTGCCAGGTACTACAAAATCTGTTGCCCTATATTGATCCCCGAAAGCATGTCTGCCTATAATTAATGGATCAGTCCAAGATGGAACTAGCTTTGGAATATTTTTACAAATAATTGGTTCTCTAAAAACTGTTCCTCCAATAATATTTCTTATAGTCCCATTTGGAGATCTCCACATTTTTTTGAGACTAAATTCTTTAACTCTTGCTTCATCTGGAGTTATTGTTGCACACTTTATTCCAACACCATTTTTTTTAATTGCATTTGCACAATCAATAGTAATTTGATCATCCGTATCATCTCTACTTTTCATGCCAAGATCATAATATTCAATTCCTAAATCAAGATATGGGAGAATTAATTTATTCTTGATAAACTCCCAGATCACTCTGGTCATTTCATCACCATCCAATTCAACAACTGGATTTTTTACCTTAATTTTACTCATTTTTTTGATGTATCTTATTAATTGAATTTCTGCATTTTATATACATATTAATCAAAATTTATCAATTAATCGAGTTAGCTATGTTTGAGAAAATATTCCCAAAAATTCATAACGAAGGTTACAAATTTATTGTAATTTTCGTCTTTGCAACAATAGTATTGTATTTCATTCATGGATTTTTAGGTTTTGTTGGTTTGGTTTTATCTATCTGGTGCTATTATTTTTTTAGAGATCCAGAGAGAATTTCAATTGGTGATGAAGATTATCTTACAAGTCCAGCTGACGGAGTTGTTCTTCAAGTTTTTGAGACTAATGGTCCAAAAGAACTTGGTTTAGAAGATAGAAAATTTACCAAAGTTAGCATATTTATGAATGTATTTGACTGTCATGTTAATAGAATTCCTTGTTCAGGAAAAATTACAGAAATTTTGTATAAACCTGGAAAATTTATTAATGCGTCTTTAGATAAAGCAAGCGAAGACAACGAGAGAAATTACTACAAATTAAACAATACATTTGGTGAAGATATTATTGTAGTTCAAATAGCAGGTTTAGTTGCAAGAAGAATTGTAACAGAAACATCAGTAGATCAAGATCTCAAACAAGGTGATAGAATAGGAATGATTAGATTTGGAAGTAGAGCTGATTTATATTTTGAAAATTATAAACCTTTAGTCAAGGTTGATCAAAAAATGATAGCAGGTGAAACTTTAATAGCCAAAAGGTAGGATGGAACAATCAAAAGAAAATTTAAAGTTAGTATCGAATAAAAATTCGAGAATAATTTTACCTAATATTTTAACATTATTTGGTGTTTGTATTGGTTTAAGCTCAATTAAATTTGCTTTTGATGGGAATTTTGAACTAGCAATTATAGCTGTAATTGTTGCAGGTATTATTGATGGCTTAGATGGCAGAATTGCAAGACTGATAAAAGCTACATCAAAAGTTGGAAAAGAACTTGATAGTTTGACTGATGTAATAAGCTTTGGTGTTGCACCTGCTTTTATAATGTATTTTTGGTCATTAGTTGAAATTGGTAGATTAGGTTGGTTGGTTGCATTAATTTATGTTGTCTGTGTAGCATTAAGGTTAGCAAGATTTAATGTTTCATCCAGTGAAGAACCATCATGGAAAGATAATTTTTTTGTAGGCATACCATCTCCTGCAGGTGGAATTTTAGTTTTAATGCCTTTAATTTACAGTTTAAGTGAATTTCAAATATTTAATCCTAACTACCAAATTTTAGTACCATCTCTATTTATTATAATTTCAATTTTACTCATTAGTAAAATTCCAACTTACTCATTAAAAAAAATTGTAGTTCCTAGGAATACTACAATTTTTCTTTTATTTTCTGTTATACTATTTTTTGGTCTTTTATTTATTTATACTTTCAATACAATTGTAATTGCAGGAACAGTTTATTTATTACTTGTCCCAGTAAGTGCGTTTCATTTCTACTCAATTTTAAAAAGCAAGAAAATTGAGGAAATTGAAGATATTGAACATCATGAAGATGTTTTGTAATAAAAATTAATTGAAAAAAAATAAAATCTCAAAAAATTGGATAAATAAGCAAAAAAGAGACATCTACGTAAGACAATCAAAACTAGAAGGTTATCGTTCTAGGGCAGTTTATAAACTTCAAGAGATACAAACAAAGTTTAAAGTAATTAATAATGGCATGTCTATAGTTGATCTTGGAGCTGCTCCTGGAAGTTGGAGTGAGTTTATTTCTAGAAAATTCAAAAACATAAAGCTTGTCGCAATTGATCTTAAAGAATTAGACAAAATTGAAAATGTTATCCATATAAAAGGTGATTTTACAGATGAGATCACTCAAAAAAAAATTGAAAAAAATTTTGATGAAAAAATCGACTTAGTTGTCTCTGATATGGCGGTAAATACTACCGGCAATAAAAATGTAGACTCACTTGTCACAGGGGAGTTAAGCATTGAGGCCATGAATTTTTCACTTAAAATTTTAAAAAAAAACGGCGTTTTTGTCTCAAAAATCTTTATGGGATCAAGTTTTAATGAAATTGTTGATAGTGCTAAGAAGAATTTTAAAGAATTTCATGTTTATAAACCTCCCTCAAGCAGAAAAGACTCTAAAGAAAATTTTATAATCTGTAAAAATTTAAGGTAGCTACCTTTTAATTTTCAAAGAATCGTTTATACAAGGACATGGAAATCATTAAAGAAGCACTCACATTTGATGACGTAACCTTAGCACCTAATTATTCACAGGTACTACCATCAGAGGTCAACACATCTACCAATCTATCAAAAAATTTATCTCTAAAGATACCTTTATTAACATCTGCCATGGACACAGTTACAGAATCTAAAATGGCAATAGCGATGGCTGAACTTGGAGGTATTGGAATAATACATAGAAATTTGACCATCGAACAACAAATTTCAGAGATAAGAAAAGTTAAAGCAAAAAAATGTCTTGTAGGAGCAGCTGTTGGAGCAAGTCCACGGGAACATTTAAGAGCACAAAAAATTTTAAAAGAAAATTTAGATTTAATAGTTGTTGATACTGCACACGCACACACAAAAAAAGTTGGAGAGATAATAAAAAAAATTAAAAAACTAAAACCAAAAAAAACTACATTATGTGCTGGAAATGTTGCAACTGCTGAAGCTGCAAAATACTTAATTAAATTAGGTGTAGATATTATTAAAGTAGGTATTGGTCCAGGATCAATTTGTACAACAAGATTGGTTGCTGGAATTGGTGTTCCCCAACTAAGTGCTATTTTAAGTGTTAAAAAAGGAATGGGAAAAAGTAAATGTACTTTGATAGCTGACGGAGGAATAAAATTTTCAGGAGATATTGCTAAAGCTTTAGCGGCTGGTGCTGATGCAGTTATGATTGGGTCTTTATTTGCAGGAACTGATCAAGCTCCAGGTAAAATTATAAAAAGGAATGGAAAATTATTTAAAAGCTTTAGGGGAATGGGTTCTATTGGTGCAATGAATAAAGGATCAGCCGATAGATATTTTCAAACTAAACAAAAAGATACCTCAAAATATGTTGCTGAAGGAGTTGAGGCATTTGTAAAATATAAAGGATCAGTAAATAAAATAATTTATCAATTAGTAGGAGGGTTAAAGTCATCCATGGGATACCTTGGATCACCTAGAGTTGTAGATTTAAGAAAAAAACCTAAATTTGTAAAGATAACCAAAGCTGGATTTTACGAAAGTATGGTACATAATATAGATGAATTAAAAAAATGATTTTAAAAATATTCACCTTTTGCATATTTATATTTGGTTTAACCGCAATAGTTAATGCGAGCGAAAATAATTTTTATGACAAAGGTAAGAAATTATTTGATGAAGAAAAATATGATGAATCAAAATTTCAGTTTGAGAGAAGCATTGTATACAATCCTAAACATTCAAATTCATATCTTTATTTAGGAAAAATTTTTAAAATAGAAAAAAATACTAAAGAGGAAGAAAAAAACATTAATACTGCTTTGTTATTAGATCCAAAAAATGAGGAGGCAATGTATATTTTAATTGATCTAGAATTAGAAAGATCAAATTTTTCAAAGGTTCAAGATTTAAAAAAAGATTTTAAGAAAATCTGTAATACATTATGTGAAAAATTAACTTCTATAGATACAAGACTTAAAGATTTTGAAAAAAAAGATGCTTCTTGAGAACAGTCTTAAGAAAATCTTGATAATAGATTTTGGTTCACAGTTCACACAACTAATAGCAAGAAAAGTAAGAGAACTTGGGGTTTATTGTGAAATTATCAGT
>ENA-OSEY01000797-OSEY01000797.1-marine-metagenome-genome-assembly--contig:-NODE-797-length-22231-cov-7.888553_pt1 | contig 22231 bp, 23 predicted proteins | sample MGYA00248465_ERZ534230 | MGnify/ENA primary metagenome ERZ534230 (study PRJEB26409, sample SAMN06344110) | marine metagenome | isolation source: Sea water from surface | place: Atlantic Ocean:Southern...
GTTAAATTAGCTGGCGGTACTCCAAGGGAATTCTGTACTATTACTGTTACTGATGGAATAGCTATGGGTCATGAAGGCATGAAATCATCTTTAGTTTCAAGAGATGTAATTGCAGACTCGACAGAGCTGACAGTTAGGGGGCATTGTTATGATGCTTTAGTAGGTTTAGCAGGTTGCGATAAATCATTACCGGGATTAATGATGGCAATGGTAAGATTAAATGTACCTAGCGTTTTTATTTATGGAGGATCAATTTTACCAGGTAGATTAAATGGAAAAGATATAACAGTTCAAGATGTTATTGAAGGTGTTGGTGAATATTCATCTGGAAGAATTACTGAACACGCTTTAAGAAAATTAGAATTAAAAGCCTGTCCTAGTGCTGGTGCTTGTGGTGGACAATTTACAGCAAATACTATGGCGTGTGTCTCAGAAGCAATTGGATTGGCTCTACCTTATTCTGCAGGAACACCAGCTCCATATCAAAAAAGAGACAAATATGCATTTGATAGCGGGAAGATGGTTATGAATTTGTTAAGAAAAAAAATTAGACCAAGAGATATCGTAACGAAGAAATCACTAGAAAATGCTGCAGCAATTGTTGCAGCGACTGGAGGTTCTACAAACGCAGCACTACATCTTCCTGCTATCGCAAATGAAATAGGAATAAAATTTGATCTGATGGATGTTGCAAGAATATTTAGAAAGACACCTTATCTTGCAAACTTAAAACCAGGTGGATTATATGTAGCAAAAGACATGTGGAAGGCTGGTGGCATACCAATGCTACTTAAAACAATGTTGGACGGAGGATATATTCATGGTGATTGTTTGACTGTAACAGGAAAAACCATGAGAGAGAATTTAAAAAACGTTAAATTTAATAAAAAACAAAAAGTCATGAGAAGCTATAACAATCCTTTATCAAAAGATGGTGGTGTTGTAGGACTTAAAGGAAACCTTTCACCTGATGGTGCAATAGTAAAAATTGCTGGACTTAAAAATTTAAATTTTACTGGGAGAGCAAGATGTTTTGACACTGAGGAAGCAGCCTTGAAAGCAGTCTTAAAAAAAAAATATAAAAAAGGTGATGTAATTGTGATTAGATACGAGGGTCCAAAAGGAGGACCAGGCATGAGAGAAATGTTGCAGACAACTGCTGCAATATATGGACAAGGAATGGGAGAAAAAGTTGCACTCATAACGGATGGAAGATTTTCTGGAGCAACTAGAGGTTTTTGTATTGGACACGTAGGTCCAGAAGCATCAGTGGGTGGTCCAATAGGATTATTGAAAAATGGAGACATAATTCATATAGACGCAAAAAAAGGAACCATTAATGTTGATCTCTCAAGAAAAGAATTATTAAAAAGAAAGAAAAAGTGGAAACCTAAAAGAATTAATTTTGGAAATGGAACACTTTGGAAATACGCCCAAACAGTCGGACCAGCATATCTTGGTGCATCAACACATCCTGGTGGAAAAGAAGAAGTCAAGTGTTACGCAGATATTTAAATGAAAATTAGACCCATCATTCTTTGTGGAGGAGAGGGAACAAGACTTTGGCAAAAATCAACAAACAATGAACCAAAACAATTTATCAACTTTGGTGGCTGGAATTTATTTGAAAAAACGTTAAAAAGAATTAAAGGCCCGCTATTTGATTATCCTATTATAAGCACAAACGTAAAATATTTAAAAAAAATCAAATTTTATTTAAAAAAAAATAAATTTAACAAGTATCGTATTGTACTTGAACCAGCTAAAAGAAACACAGGTCCCGCTGTATTATCTGCTGCCCTAGTACCTGATATTCCTAACAAACAACCTCTGCTTTTTTTGCCCTCGGATCATCTTTTAGAAAAAAATAATTTTTTTAACAAAAATTTAATTAAGAATTCTAAATATTTAAATAACAAAAATATTTTTTTATTTGGAATTAAACCTGACCATCCCTCAAAAGAATATGGATATTTAAATGTTAAAAAATCAGGTAGTCATTTAATTAAAATAGTAAAGTTTATTGAAAAACCTTCTGTTAAAAAAGCAAAAGCATTAATAAAAACTAAAGGACTATGGAACTCAGGAATGTTTTTTGCAAGAAAAGACTCAATTATAAATAATTTTAAAAAATTTGAAAAGAAAATCTTAAAAAATTGCTACATATCTATGTCTAAAGCCAGAACAAAAGGAAAAATAATTAATTTAAATAAAAGGTATTTTTTAAAGTCTCCAACAAATTCATTTGACTATGCTATTTTAGAGAAATGTTCCGATATAAATTGTATTGTTCTTAATCTTCCATGGACAGATCTTGGAAACTGGAAGGAAATTTTAAAAGTATTTAAAAATAATAAATTAAAATATTTAAAAAAGAAAAATGTTTTTAAAAGACCCTGGGGCAAATATACGAATTTATTTCGAGGAAATAATTTTTTGATTAAAGAGTTGGTCATAAATTCAAAATCATCTATAAGTTTACAAAAGCACAACCATAGATCAGAACATTGGACAGTTGAACAAGGCAAACCAAGAATAACGCTTAATAATAAAAAATTTTTTGTTAATGAAAAAGAATCTGTTTTCATACCAGTAAGAACTATTCATAGAATTGAAAATTTTTATAAAAAACCAATCAAAATTATGGAAGCACAAATAGGTTCAGTTTTAAAAGAGAGTGATATTGTTAGATATAAAGATATTTACGGAAGAATTAATTAATATCCAGCTCAATAGGCGTGTGATCTGAAGGTTTAATTTTAGATCTTGGTTTTTTATTAATAAAGATATTTTGCACATTTTTGAGAATATTATTTGAAACAAGAAAATGATCTATTCTCAAACCATTATTTTTTTGCCACGAACCTGAAGTATAATCCCAAAATGTAAATTCTTGTTTATTTCTATTAATATATCGGTAAACGTCCGTAAATCCTAAATTTAAAAGTTCTCTAAATTTTTTTCTAATTTCTATTTTAAATAGTGCATCATTTTCATATTTTTTATGATCATGACAATCTATCTCCTCAGGTATTACATTAAAGTCACCCGATATTATAATATTTTTATTTTTTTTTAGAGCCTTATCTACCTCTTTAATAAAAGAATTAAGCCAATTCTTTTTATAATCATATTTCTCTGTTTCTACAGGATTTCCGTTAGGCACGTATATATTGATGAGTTTAATCGAATCTTTTTTATTTTTAATATTTCCTTCAATAATTCTAGATTGTTTAAGTTTATCTTTTATAAAATTTGTGCTGATATTATTAATTTTGATTTTCGATAAAAAAGCAACACCATTATAACTTTTTTGTCCAAATATATATGAAGTATAACCTTCCTTTTTAAAATCAATGGTTGGAAAATTTTTATTTTCTGTTTTTATTTCTTGTAACATTAATATGTCAGGTTTAGAGTGTTTAATGTAATCAAGAATATTGTTTATTCTCGCTCTTACGGAATTTACATTCCAGGAAATAATTTTCATTTAAACTGAAAAAGACAGGCCGCAACCACAAGAAGAGCTCGCCTGAGGATTATTAATAACAAACGAGTTACCAATAAGTTCTTTTTTAAAATCGACTACAGAGCCATCAATAATTTTTAATGAATTATTATCAATTATTGCTCTATCAAAAATATTATCATTTTTATCAACTTTCTCATCAAAATTGAAATTATACTTAAATCCAGAGCATCCACCACCCTGTACAGAGATTCTAAAATAAGTTTTAGGACTTTTGTTTAAAAGAATCCGATTAATCTCTTTTTTTGCTGAATCTGTAAATTGAATTTTGTTATTCATATTTTTGTAAATACTGTATTATACATTTTTATCATATCTTATGCAAAAAAGTGAATATTCTAAATTTGCCACACCAATTAAGTCAAAAGGGAGAATTTTTGAGGAAAAATCAAGTTCATTTAGATCACCCTATCAAAGAGACAGAGATCGCATTGTTCACTCAACTGCTTTTAGAAGACTGAAACATAAAACTCAAGTTTTTGTTAATACCATAGATGATCATTATAGAACAAGACTAACTCATTCGTTAGAAGTTTCACAAATAGCAAGAACTTTAGGAAAAATATTTAATCTAAACGAAGACCTTTGTGAAACACTGAGCCTCTCCCATGATATTGGTCATCCTCCTTTTGGTCATGCGGGTGAAGAGGCTCTCGATGAGTGTATGAACAATTTTGGGGGTTTTGACCACAACATTCAAACATTAAGAATTCTCACTCTAATAGAAAATAAATATTATAGTTTTGTAGGATTAAATCTAACGATAGAAACTTTAGATGGTTTAATTAAACACAATGGACCTGTAGACGATAAATCAAAATTTGATGAAATCTTAGGAAAAAACATTTTTAAGAACAAAATAATTTATAAAAACAATCCATCTTTAGAGGCTCAAATTTCAACTATATCTGACGACATTGCTTATAACAGTCACGATCTAGAGGATGGTTTAAAAGCAAAACTTTTTAACATTAACGACTTAGTTCATATTCCAGTAATCTCAGAAATAGTTCAAAAACATAAGAAAAAAATCAAATCTAAAGATATTGAGCTGATATTAAGACAAATAATAAGAGAAGTGATTAATGTAATGGTAAGCGATGTAGTTAAAAATATTAAAATAAATTTAAAAAAATTTAGTCCTAAAAATGTCAATGATATTTATAAATCCAATATAAATTATGTAAACTTTTCTGAGGAGCTATTGAATTTTGATTATCATATCAGAGATTTTTTGAAGTATAAAATGTATAATAATAAAGAAGTATTAAAAAAAAATGTAAAAGGTAAAAAAATTATTAATTTTTTATTTACTAAAATTAAAAAAAATCCAAAAAAATATATTAAAAAAAATCTTATGAAAATTTCACCAAATAAGGAAAGGGCCGTTTGTGATTTTATAGCAGGAATGACAGATAGATATGCTATAAATTTATTTAATTCATTAAAATGATCAAAAGTCTTAAAATTAGTAAAAAGTTAGAAGATTATATAGCTGAACATAGCTACGAACTAAACCCGGTACAAAAAGAAATTATTAATCATAATGAAAAAATGGGAAGCCAAAAAAAAATGCAAATATCTGTAACACAAGGATATTTTTTTCAATTCTTCATTAAATCTTTTAATATAAAAAAAGTTTTAGAAATCGGAACCTTTACTGGGTATAGCTCATTAACAATGGCCTTGGCTTTACCAAAAAATGGACATATTACTTGCTTAGATAAAAATAAAACAACTTCTGAAATTGCAAAAAACTTTTTTATTAAAGCTGGTATTCAAAGTAAAATAGATATTTTAATAGGACCAGCTTTAAATAATTTAAACAAACTTGTAAATGATAAAGAAAAATTTGATATGGTTTTCATAGATGCAGATAAGGATAACTATAAAAAGTATTTTGATCTTTCATTGAAATTAATAAATAAAAAAAGTTTTATCTTGATAGACAATGTTTTGTGGCATGGAGATGTTATTGATAGAAGTAAAAATGATAAATTTACCAATATAATAAGAGAGTTTAACTCATTTGTAAAAAATGATAATAGAGTAGAAAAAACTATTTTGCCCTTAGGTGACGGTATTACAATTTGTAAGAAAGTTTAAATGTTCTATATTTTTGGTTTTTATAAGTTTAAAAAATTAACGCGTCTTTTATCTTTTAAAAAAGAGTTTAATAGTATTTTAAAAAAAAATTCAGCAAGAGGTTCAATCATCATCTCAACGGAAGGTTTAAATGGAATAATTTCAGGAGAAAAAAAAGATATTTTCAAAATTATACATAGAATAAAGACATTTTATAATTTTAAAAACTTTGATTCCCAAAATTCATCTATGTGCCCGTTCCAACCTTTTCATAAACCAAAAATTAAAATTAAAAAGGAGGTTGTTCCTATTGGAATAAAATTATCCAAAATTAATAAGAAAAAAACTTATATTGAACCCAATAAATGGAATTCATTTTTAAAGAAAAGCGATATTAAAATAATAGATGCTAGAAAACCTTTTGAATTCAATATGGGAACCTTTAAAGGTGCAGAAAACCCTAATATTGATAATTTTAGAGATTTTCCTAATTATCTAAAAAAAATTAATAAAAAAAAACCAATAGCAATGTTTTGTACTGGAGGTATTAGATGTGAGAAAGCTACTAATTATTTGGTGAAAAAAGGTTATAAAAAAGTTTATCAACTAAAAGGTGGGATAATAAACTACTTAAAAAATATTAACATTAAATCGAGTTTATGGAGTGGTGAGTGTTACGTTTTTGACAATAGAGTTTCTTTAAAACATAAACTAAAACTTGGTACATATATTATTTGTAGTGGATGTAGAAAACCAGTATCTAAAGATGAGAAAAAATCAAAAAAATACCAAATGGGTATATCATGTCCAAAATGTTATGATAAATTGTCTATTTCTCAAAAAGAAAGATTTGCAATGAGACAAAAACAGATCTTGTTAGCAAAAAAAATGGGAAAAAATTATTTATTTAAAAAAGAATATTATTGAGGTTCAATTGGAAAATAGTTTAAACATAACCTCAAGACCAATATCCTATCTTCTTAAAAAAATAGCAATACCTGCCAGTACGGGTAGTTTATTCCAAACTCTTTTTAATATAGTAGACACATTCTTTGCTGGACAAATTTCCTCAGATGCTTTGGCTGCACTAGCAAAATCTTTTCCACTTTATTTTTTAATTATTTCAGCCGGAATTGGAATAGTAGCTGGTTGTAATTCTTTAATCTCAAATTCATTAGGACAAAGAAACAGATTTGCTGCATTAATTTACACTTACCACACGCTTATATATTCAATTCTTTTATCAATAGTTTTAACACTTATAGGTGTATTTTTTTCATACGAAATTTTGAAATTAATGGGAAGTTCAACAGATAGTATTTACTTAGCGAAAGAATATACTGACATAATATTTTATGGAACTTTATTTTTTCTTATACTTACATCATTAAATGCTGTTTTATATGCACAAGGGGATACCAAAACATATAGAAACGTTTTAATCATAGGTTTATTTGCAAATATAATACTTAATCCATTATTTATTTTTGGATTCTTATTTATACCTGCTTTCGGTATTGCTGGTCTTGCAATTTCAACAATTTTAATTCAGTTTTGTGCTTGTATTTATTTATTTTACAAAGTGAATAAAACTGTTTTAAAAATCGTTATTAAAACTGAAAATTTTTTAATAAGAAAAAATTTTTTTATAAATATATTTAATCAATGTATGCCAATAACTTTTGCACTTTTTTTAGTTGCCGTCGGTAGTTATATTTTGCTCTATTTTATTAGTATCTTTGGAGATAATGCGATCGCAGGCTATGGTGCTGCCATAAGATTTGAACACATATTTACTCTTCCTGTTATAGGTTTAAATACAGCAGTAATCACTATAGCAGGACAAAATTTTGGAGCAAGGAGATATGATAGGGTAAGAGATGTTTACAAAAAAGCTTTAGCAATAGGATTTATAATCATGTGCATTTCAGGCATCATAATTTTTTTATTTTCAGAATTAATAGTAAGTTTGTTTACAAATGACTTAGAGGTGATTAAGTTTGGATCTAGCTATTTAAAGATCGCTGCTTTTATTGGTCCAATATACCCAGTTTTTTTTATTTCCCACGCTTTGTTTACAGCACTTAAAAAAACCCATTTTATATTTTATTCTAATTTATTTAGAATGATTATATTACCTTTTGCTATTGTTTGGGTAATTCTTAATATTTACAATGGTTATTTTAATGAAATATTTTATGGAATACTTTTAATGAATTGGGTTTTTGGGTTTTTTATTCTATTTCTTTCAAGAGCTTTAATGATTAAAACTTTTAAAGAGCAAAAAAAAGTCTTTTTTGTTTTTTAAATTAATAGTTTTTTTCTCTTGCATAATAATATATAAAACCAATGTTTGGTGAGGTGGGTGAGCTGGTTTAAACCAGGAGTTTGCTAAACTTCCGTAGGTGTAACAACCTACCGCGAGTTCGAATCTCGCCCTCACCGCCATTTAATTAAAAAACTTTTCTAGCTTTACGGGTTTTTGACTGAGCATATATTTGTATACATTCATATTTTCCAATACTCTTTGAACATAATTTCTTGTTTCTTCAAATTTTATTAGTTCTATCCAATTAACATAATCGATTTTATTTTTGCTTGGATCACCATTTAATCTTCGCCATTGCCTTACTCTTTTGGGTCCTGCGTTATAAGCGGCTATAGCAAATGGATATACCTCTGCATAATCATTTAATAGTGAATTAAAATAATAAGTTCCAAGATTAATGTTATATTCAGGATCAGAAGTTAATTTTCTTTTACTATAAGTCACATCCATCTGCTTTGCTACTAGCTTTGCCGTATAAGTCATTAATTGCATCATACCTTTTGCACCTGCATAACTATTTGCTTTTGGATCAAACTCACTTTCCTGTCTTGTAATTGCCAAAATTATTTCTTGTGATGGCATTGATTTACCTTTAAGCACTCTTGGAGTATTTATGATTGGATAGTTAAATTTGTTATAGAATCTTTTTTCATATGATGCTTTTTTAGATACTTGAATGGAATAGTCATATCTACCAACATTTGTTGCAAGTTTTGCAGCAAGAACCTCACTTCCTTTTTCTATATTTAATTCAGCAAGATGTTTTATTATGTCTTTACTGTATTTAGTTTTATTAAGCTCATATAAAAGAATTACGTGTTTAGTAAGTGGATTTTCATTAAATTCTTTTTCGAATTCCTTAGAGTACTTAGAGTCATCTACTAATTCAAAATCTTCAAAAGGTTTGATTTTTTGAAAAGATAATTGACCATAATAAGTTGTTAAAAATTTTGAGCCTTCTTCATAAAATTTTGTAGCTAATTTTTCGTTTCCAATTTTTTCATATGTTTTACCAATCCAGTATGCTCCTCTAGCTAAACTAATTGGGTATCCTACATTGTCATAAAATTTTTTAAAATGTTGAAGAGCTATATAAGGATCATTTAAAAAACTTAAAGATATCCATCCAGACATCCACTCTGCTTCAGCATACTCAGGTCCTTCACTCATAGAATGGTTTTTTGCAACCTCGTATGCCTCTTGATATCTTTTTTTATAAATTAAAGATCTTGATATTATAGATCTCTCTTTCCACCATAACTCAGGTTTTATCAAAGCTGTTTCATTATTAGGAATTTTATTTATGATTTCTAAAGATGAGTCTAGCCTTCCTCTTCTTCTTCTCCATTTTAATCTGTCGTAATTTAACCCCATATCATTTTTAAACCTGGCTGGAACATCAGCTATAGCTTTATCGACGCCGTAAGAACTGCTCATTACAATTTGTCTAGCATTATAAAGTGCTCTGTGATCCTGAGGTAAATATCTTAAAATTCTTTTTAAATCCCATCTTTTATACTCCCACGCCATATACTCAGCTCTTTTAATATGATCAGATGAATTTAAAATTTTTTTGTATTTTTTATTAAGATATCTTAGATCTTTAGAGCTTAAAGATGCTGTAATCCAACCTTCCTTAATTAGTTCAGACCCTTCAGAAATATTCCCTTTTAATATGTATGCTTCTCCCAATTTAATTTTACCAAATCCACTAAGTGGAGGATTTGAGACAAACCAACCAATAACTGTATTAGGACTAGTGGTTTTTAAATTTATTTTATGTTCAGCAAGATATTTTAACCTATTTATTCTTGGATAGTTTGGGTTCTTATCAATAAAGTTTATATATTCATCAAAACTTGACTTATTAGTTTTTTCTTTAAGGTAAATCCAAGTAACTAAATTTCTAAAATCTTTATTTTTAACTCTTTTAGAAAGAGCAAATGCTGTACTCCATTTTTTTTGAGTTATATTATCAAATATTTGTTTTGCATAATCATAATCTTTTTTTGATAAAATATTTGAACTTTCTGCAACTTTTGTAATTTTCTTTTGATATGTTACAGGTTTTTTTGCTGGTAAAATAAATTCATTACTTACTGTCTTGGAAATTATTTTTTCTTTTTGTATTAAATTAATTTTTTCGCTTTCTTTGCTTTTTATTGGTGTTTCAATATTTTTAATTCCTTGTTTAGCTAACTTTTTTTTGTTATCGGCTACTTGAGGCTTTTCTTTTGGTAATAATTGTTTCTTAACTGAGATTTTATTTATTTTAATATCTGGTTTCTTTTTAGGTAATATTACACTTATCTTTTTTTCATTCTTAACTGTCAGTATTTTGGGTTTAGATTTAGGAAGTAGTTTTAAATTAGTATCAGATAGAGCAGGTAAATACGATAAACTGAACAATAAAAAAACTAGACTAATTAAATGTTTAAGCATAAAGTTACGAGAATTTAGTTTAATACTATATAAATAAATATGTTTAAAGGTTCAATCGTAGCTTTAATTACACCATTTAAAAACAATGTTTTAGACCAAGATAAATACGCGTCTTTAATACATCATCATATTAAAAATGGAACAAATGGAGTTGTTCCAGCAGGCACAACTGGCGAGTCGCCTACACTAGATCATGATGAGCATAAAAAAGTTATCGAAATAGCAGTTAAAGAAACCAATGGTAAAATTCCTGTTATTGCAGGAACAGGATCCAACTCAACAACTGAAGCAATAGAACTTTCTATACACGCTGAGAAAACAGGAGCAAACGCTCTTTTAATTGTAACACCATATTATAATAAACCAACACAAGAAGGTTTATATCAACACTATAAGGCTATTAATGACAAAGTTGGAATTCCAATAATTATTTATAATATTCCTCCAAGATCAGTTGTAGACATGTCTGTCGATACAATGGCAAGACTCTTTGAACTAAAAAATATAGCTGGTGTTAAAGATGCAACAGCTGATTTAAATAGAGTTGATAAACAATTAAAAAAAATGGGACCTGAATTTATTCAGCTTTCTGGAGAAGATGGAACAGCTTTAGAATTTAATTTAAGAGGAGGTGTTGGATGTATAAGTGTGACAGCAAATGTTGCGCCTAAACTTTGTTCAGATTTTCAAAATGCTTCTTTGAGTAAAAATAATAGTAATTTGATTGCAAAGGCAAAAGAAATAAATGAAAAACTAATGCCATTACACAAATCTTTATTTATTGAAAGCAACCCTAGTCCTGTAAAGTACGCAGCGAGCTTATTAAATTTATCTTCAGAGGAAGTTAGATTACCTTTAGTAAAAGTAACAGAAAAAACTAAGAAGGAAGTACAAAAAGCACTCAAAATCGCAGAACTTCTTTAATGAAAGTTAAGAAAAATACTGGAATTAAAATTGTTTGCAATAATAGAAAAGCAAGTTTTAACTATTTTTTTGAAGAATTTTTTGAAGCAGGTATAGTACTTAAAGGTTCAGAGGTAAAAGCATTAAGAGACGGAAAAGCAAATATTACAGATGCTTATGCAAATGATAACAACGGCGAAATTTATTTAATTAATTCACATATTCCTTTGTATAAACAGTCAAGTTATAACAACCATAATCCTAGAGACATGAGAAAACTTTTACTCAATAAAAAAGAGATAAATAAAGTTATTGGTAAAATTAATAGGGACGGCTTAACTATAGTTCCAACAAAATTATATTTCAAAAAAGGAAAAGCGAAAGTCGAGTTAGCAGTTGCCAAAGGAAAAAAACTTTATGATAAACGAAATGTTAAAAAGAAAAAAAGTTGGGAAAGAGAACAAGCGAGGATATTAAGTAAGAATAAGTAATGATTTTTTTAGGTATTGGTTCAAATTTACAATCAAGTTTTGGAAATAGATTTAAGAATATTAATTTAGCAATTTCACTAATTGAAAAAAATAATATCAAACTTATTAAAAAGTCTAGTTTTTATGAGTCAACTTCATTTCCAAATCCAAAATATCCAAAATTTATAAATATTGTTATCGAAGTTAGTACATCATTAAAACCGATTGATTTAATGAAAATTTTACTAAAAATTGAACAGGATCTAGAAAGGGAGAGAAAAAATAAAAATGATCCACGAACCTGTGACATCGATATTATTGATTATAAAAATGAGTCGATGAATTTAAAACTTGAAAAATTACAATTAAAAATACCTCATGTATCTATGAAAGAAAGAGATTTTGTTTTATTGCCATTAAAGGAAATCTGCCCTTATTGGTCGCATCCTTTAACTAAAGAACCAATTGATCATTTAATAAATAATTTAAAAGGTAAAAATAATAACATTACAAAGTTATCTCAAAGTGATATAATTAACTATGTTGAATAACGAAGAGCTTATTAAAAAAATAAAATCATATAATAGATTTTTAAACCCTGAAGCCTTAAATAAAGCTTATACTTTTGCACTTGAGGCACATAAAAATCAGAAAAGAGACGAGGGTATTCCGTATATCAGCCATCCTGTTGCTGTTGCCAGTATATTAACGGAATTAAAATTAGATAGCGCAACAATTGCAACCGGCTTACTCCACGATACTGTTGAGGATACAAAAGCTACTTATGAAACTGTAAAAAAAGAGTTTGGTAAAGAAGTAGCTGATTTAGTAGATGGTGTTACAAAAATTTCTGCTCTTGAAGAAAAGGCTGTGGAAAATTCTAAAGCTGAAAATTTAAGAAAACTAATTTTAGCTACATCAAAAGATATAAGAGTTTTGTTAGTAAAATTAGCAGACAGATTACATAATATGAGAACAATAAATTATGTTCGAGATGATGATAAAAAAATTAGAAAAGCAAAAGAAACAATGGAAATTTATGCTCCGTTAGCAGATCGTATGGGCATGAATATAATAAGAGATGAACTTGAAGACTTATCCTTTTCTATCTTAAATCCTGATGCGCGGAACTTAATATTAGATAGGTTAACATTTATAAAAGATAAAAGAGAGGATATTATTAAAAACGTTTATGATGAGTTAAATAAACTTCTTATACAAAATAATATTGAAGCTGAAATAACTGGTAGAGAAAAAACTCCTTTTTCAATTTGGAGAAAAATGCATTCTAAAAGAGTTTCTTTAGAACAATTAACAGATATCGTTGGTTTTAGAGTAATAGTAAAAAATATAAATGACTGCTACATAACTTTAGGTGTTTTTCACAATGAATATTCAGCGATACCTGGTAAATTCAAAGATTACATATCAACGCCTAAAATAAATCAATACAAGTCAATTCATACCTCGGTAATTGGTCCAATGAAAAAAAGAATAGAAATACAAATTAGAACAAAACCAATGCATGAATTTGCAGAAAGAGGTATAGCTTCTCATTGGAGATACAAGTCATCTGAAAAATTTTCTGAAATATCCTGGAAGGAATATGATTGGTTGAGAGACTTAGTTGAAATAATAGAAACAGGTGGTAGTCCAGAACATTACTTTGAATTTACCAAGTTACAAATGTTTCAAGATAACGTTTTTTGTTTTACACCGAAAGGTGCTGTTATAAAATTACCTAAAGATGCTACCCCAATAGATTTTGCATACGCAGTTCATACTAATATAGGAGATACAGCCGTAAGCTGCGAAATTAATGGAAAAGAATCTCCATTACAGTCATCACTTAAAAATGGTGATATGATAAAAATTATTACTTCAAAAAAAGTTTCTCCATCTTTGCACTGGTTATCTTCAAGCAAAACTGGGAAAGCTAGAGCATCTATTAGAAAACATTGGCAAGGTAGATTTCTTGATAAAGAGGCCAAATCGAAGGAGTATAGTTCAACTTTATCTATCGACCTACCACACAAGCCGGGTATCTTGGGTAAGGTGAGTACTTTAATTGGTGTAAATAATGCAAATATTATAAATATTGAATTAACAAATAGAGGTGAAGAATACTTAACATTTCTATTTGATATTCAAATAAAAGATTTAAAAGACTTTACAAACTTAATAAGTCAACTTAAACAAGAAAAACTTAAATTTAAAGTAATACGTCATAAAAAGAAAAAGTATGCTTTCATTCAAAGAGTCCTTGAAAATTTTAAAAGAAACTAAAGCTCTAATTGAAGGGCATTTTATTCTTTCATCAGGACTTCATAGTGATAAATATGTGCAATGCGCAAAATTATTAAGCAAACCAGACAAATCTAAAGAATTTTGTATTTCTTTATCGGAAAAGATAAAAGAAAATTTTCAAAATTTTAATTTAATTCTTTCGCCCGCAATAGGAGGAATTATTATTGGTTACGAAATTGGAAGAATTTTAAATATTGAAACAATCTTTGTTGAAAGAGTGAATAACAATTTTCAAATAAGAAGAGGTTTCGAAATAAATAGAAATCATAAAATATTAGTTGTAGAGGACGTTATTACTACCGGCAAATCAAGTTTAGAGTGCTCATCCTTAGCTGAAAAATGTGGAGCTGAAGTTATTGGTTTTGCAAGTTTAATAGATAGAACAGGTGGAAAGAGTGAAATTAATAAAAAAATAGTTTCTCAAATAAAACTAGATATATCAACTTTTACAGCAGATAATATTCCTGAGAATTTAAAAAAATTAAAGGCCATTAAGCCTGGAAGTAGAAATCTTTAATGTCAAAAGTAAAACTAGGCGTGAATATAGATCACGTTGCTACTGTAAGAAACGCTAGAGGTGAAATTTACCCTAGTCCGTTAAGAGCAGCACTAATAGCTCAAAAATATGGGGCAGATTCTATAACGATACATTTAAGAGAGGACAGAAGACACATAAAAGATAAAGATTTTTTAGAAATTAATAAAAAGTTAAAAATACCTTTGAATTTAGAATTAGCGCCAACAAAAGAAATGTTAAAAATTTCATTAAAACATAAACCTAATTATATTTGCATAGTTCCCGAAAAAAGATCAGAAATCACTACAGAAGGGGGGTTAAATTTAAAAAAAAATAAAAAATTAATAAGAGACTTTTTAAAGAAATTTAGGGCAAAAAAAATTAGAACTAGTTTATTTATTGAGCCAAATATTTCAGATATTAAAGTTGCTAAAGAAATTAATGCAAATTGTGTTGAAATTCATACAGGTAAATTCTGTAATTTATTGAATAAAAAAAAAAGCACCTCTAATGAATTTAATAGACTCAAAAGAGCTGTTAATTATGCAAATATTATTGGGTTAGATGTTCATGCTGGCCATGGTATAACATTTGAGTCAGCAAAAATATTATCAAAAATTAAAGGTATTAAAGAATATAACATTGGCCATTTCTTAATCGGAGAGTCAATTTTTTTAGGACTGAAAAAGACAATTAAAAAGTTTAAAAATATTATTAATTAATGAATCTATTTAAAAAATACGCCAAAGATATTAAGCATATTATACTCAAAAATAAAAATTCTTTAAATATAAATAATATTTCAAATATTGATAATATCATTGTTGAAAGTCCACCTGAACAATTTGATTATGATTTATCTTCAAACGTCGCTATGGTTTTGAGTAAAATAAATAATGAAAATCCAAGGAATTTAGCTGAAAAATTAAAAACTATTTTAATTAATAATATTAATGATTTTGCAAAAATTGATATTGCTGGACCCGGTTTCTTAAATTTTAAATTTAATAAAAAAGCATGGGTTTTAATAATTAATTCAATCCTAAAGTCAAAAAGTAAATATGGATCAAATAAAATTAAAAAAAAATATAATGTCGAATTTGTATCTGCAAATCCAACGGGTCCAATGCACGTTGGTCATTGTAGAGGCGCTGTATTTGGAGATGTTATTAGTAATCTTCTAAAATTTAATGGAGCCAAAGTTACAAAAGAATTTTATATAAATGACTATGGTAAGCAGATAGAAAATTTTACTAAATCAGTTTTTTTAAGAATGAGAGAGATTAAGTTTAAAGAAAATTTTCCCAACGATAAAGATCTTTATCACGGCAATTATATTATCGATATAGCAAAAATGTTATTTAAAAACTCAAAAAAAATAAATTTAAACAAATATGAAGATAGTTTTGACACAATAAAAAATAAATCCCTTGATCAATCATTAAAATTAATTAAATCAGATTTAAAGTTATTGGGTATAAAACACGACGTTTTCTTTTCCGAGTCTAATATGATCAAAAAAAAATATGTAGATAAAATTATAAATGTATTAAAAAAAAATAATCATGTTACCGATGGATATTTAAGTCCACCCAAGGGGGAGGAAACAAAAACTTGGAAAAAGACTAAAAGATTAATATTTAAATCATCGAACTTTGGTGATGACTCTGATAGAGCTCTCCAAAAAAATGACGGATCGTGGACTTATTTTGCAAACGATATTGGATATCACTTTACAAAGGTTTCTAAAAAATATGATAAATTAATAAATGTTTTGGGAGCAGATCATATTGGTTATATAAAAAGAATTTCAGCAGCAGTAACAGCTATTTCAAACAATAAAATCAGTTTGACCTGCAAAGTTTGTCAGCTAGTTAAATTTATCAAAAATGGGCAGCCTTTTAAAATGTCAAAAAGATCAGGTGATTTTTTTCCATTAAGTAAACTACTATCTGAAGTTAATAAAGACGCCATTAGATTTATGATGTTGTATAGGAGTAACGATGTAGAAATAGAATTTGATTTTAATAAAATTTTAGAAAAAAATAAAGATAATCCTGTTTTTTATGTTCAGTATTGTTACGCAAGAATTAATTCTATTTTTAATACGTTAAATATAAATCCAAATAAAAAAATAAATTATAATTTTAATGAATTTAAATTAAATACATTTGAAGAAAAATTATTAAGAAAAATTATTGAGTGGCCAAAAATTGTTGATATTTCTTCCGATAAATTAGAACCACATAGAATCACATTTTATCTCTATCAACTCTCAACAATTTTTCATTCATACTGGAGCAAAGGAAATGAAGATAAAAATTTAAAATTTATTAATAATGGAAAAATAAACAATCTATTCACTTTAAAACTTTTTCAACTTATTTATATCATTTTAGAAAATGGAATGTTTATTTTAGGAGTTTCATTGCCAAAAAAAATGTAATGTTTAAAAAGATTAAAACTACAACACATTTAATATTTATTATTTTATTTATCAGTTATGCAATTGTGACTTATTTTTCTAATGAAACACAAATAAAAATAAATCAAAATAGAGCTGTATATTCAAAGAAATTTAATAGTGTTATATCTGGTTTGTCTTTACTAAAGAGTGATACAGATAATGTAATTAAATATAATATTAAAAACTCTGAAGAAAACAAAATTAAAAAAAGGTACTTCTGGAATTTGCTAAAAGATGAATAGAAAAGCAGCAATCATAAGCATACGGGGTTCTAAACTAACAGCATCTGAGATTAAACTTCTAAAAAAAGAGAAACCATGGGGAATAATTTTATTTAAAAGAAACATAATCACTTTTAAACAAACTAAAAATTTGACACAAAAGATACGTAGTTGCATGAAAGACCCTTTTTATCCAATATTAATTGATGAGGAGGGTGGAAAAGTTTCTCGATTATCTGGGCTCTTTAGCACAAAAGAATTTTCTCAGTATTTTTTTGGTCTTTTATACGAAAAAAATAATAAAAATGGAAAGTTAATTTATAAATATTATTTAGAAACTATTTGTAATATTTTAAATGATCTTGGCATTAACATTAATACTATTCCAGTTATGGATTTATTACAAAATTCTACTCATCAGGTGATCAAAAGTCGTGCGTATTCCTATCAAACTAAAACTATTAAGACTTTAGGTAAATTTTGTATATCCTTTTTAAAAAAGAAAAAAATAGCTTCTGTAAGCAAACATGCCCCAGGTCATGGCTGCTCTAATAGCGATAGTCATTTAAATCTTCCAATAGTTTACAAAAAAAAGTCAAAATTATATAAAGAAGACTTTTCATTGTTTAAAAACCTATCTTCAAATTTTATGATGACTGCACATATTTTATATAAAAATATTGATTCTAAAAACTTAGCTACCTTTTCCAACAATATTATTAATCAAATTATTAGAAAAAAATTTAATTTTAAGGGAATTTTAATATCAGACGATATTTCAATGAAAGCTTTAAGCAAAAATTTATCTATAAATGCTGACAAAGCACTCAATGCAGGTTGCAATTTAGTCCTATATTGTGGAGGAAATATTAAAGAGTCATCCAAATTGCTTAAGAATTTAAGAACTATTGATGAGTTTACCCGAAAAAAAACTTATCAATTCTACAATTTTTTAAGATAATATTTATAAATGGAATCAAAAACTAATAATTCTATATCTATCGATATACCAAATTATTCAGGGCCTTTAGAAACTTTACTTGATTTAGCAAAATCACAAAAGGTTGATTTAACAAAAATATCAATAACAATACTAGCAGATCAATTTGTGGACTTTATAAAGAATTTTAAAGATAAAAATTTAGACTTAGCTTTTGAATATCTTTTAATGGCAACTTGGCTAACTTATTTGAAATCAAGATTGTTATTACCGGAAGATCAAGAGGATGATTTTAAAGCATCCGAGGTTGCAAATAAATTAAAGTTGCAATTAAAAAAACTTGAACTGATAAGACTATTATCTGATGAATTATTGAAAAGAAAAAGAATTGGCAGAGATATTTTTTACAGAGGTACAAAAGGTGGTATTAGATCAATTAAAAATCCAGTTTATAAAGTTACTTTATACGAACTTCTTAGAGCATATTCTTTAGTGAAAACACAATCAATATTTCAAAAAATAGATATCCCTAAATTACCCGTAATGACGACTCAAGAAGGAATTAAACAAATTAAAGATAATATGCAATTAATCGATGATTGGAAAAAAATACATGAGTTAATACCCGAGACCTTTAATAAGACACTTAAATCTAAAAAAAGTGGTTTAGCTTCCATTTTTACTGCTTGCCTTGAGTTAACAAAAGATGGAATTATAAATATAATGCAAGAAAATTTATTTGGAGATGTTCTAATTAAAAAGTCAGCACACACTCCATTGAGATTAAAAAGAAAGTAAAAAATGGAAAAAAATAATAAAAATAATATAATTAATTTTCCAAATAAAAAATCTAAACTTGAAAAGGAAATTGAAGCGATTATTTTTGCAGCTGAGGAGCCTCTTGATATAGAAACTATTGAGGAGAGAGTAGGTACTAGAACCAATATTAAAAAAATATTGGAAAATTTACAAAAAGAATATACTGGAAGAGGTATAAATCTTGTTTGTATATCAAATAAATGGATATTTAGAACTGCTTTAGACGTTTCGAAATTAATGTCTTTGCAGAAATCTAGCCAAAGAAAATTGTCAAAAGCTACAATAGAAACACTTTCTATAATTGTTTATCACCAACCTGTAACCAGATCTGAAATTGAGGAGATACGTGGTGTTGCGTTTGCTTCAAATACACTTGAAATTTTATTAGAGTTAGATTGGGTTAAACCAGCTGGTCGCAAAAATGTACCTGGAAAACCGATTCAGTATGCTACAACTGAAAACTTCTTAAATCATTTTAATATAAAAAAACTATCAGATTTACCTACTATAGATGAACTCTCCTCTGCCGGATTAATTGATGCAGGATCAGTAGATTCTTCGATATTTGGAACTGGCAAATTTTTTAAAGAACAATCACAGGACAAAAAGGATAATATTTATTCTGATGTTGATGATGTGCTCAAACAAACTACAAATATTGAGGAATAAATATATTTATTTAACTGTTTTTATTGTGTAGGATAAACTTATGGGTATAAGTTTTTGGCAGATAGCTATAGTAGTAGTTCTTGTAGTTTTACTTTTTGGAAGAGGTAAAATTTCAAGTTTGATGGGTGATGTAGCTAAAGGGATTAAGAGTTTCAAAAAAGGAATGTCCTCTGACGAAAATAATCAGGCAAATCTTGAGGACAAAAAAGACGAAGATTCTAATTCGCAAAACAAATAATTATTAATGCCACAAATTGGATGGTTCGAATTACTAATAGTTGTTTTAGTAGCTATATTAATTATTGGCCCAAAAGATTTTCCGGTAGTGTTAAGAAAACTAGGTAGCTGGATAGGTTCAACAAAAAAATATTTTTCAGATATTCAAAATAAAGTTAATCAAACTGTAGATGAAGAAAATTCAGTTGAGAAAAAATATTCAAAAAATGCCAATGATAAAAAAGATGAATAAAATAGATGATCAAAACACTATCACTGGACATTTAACCGAACTTAGATCGAGATTAATTAAATCCTTAATTTTTATTTTTGTAATATTTATTTTTGGATATATTTTTGCTGAATATATTTATAGCTTTTTATTAGAACCATACGCAAAAGCAGTTAGGAACGATGGTATAGAGAGAAGATTAATTTTTACAGCTCTTCACGAAACATTTATCACCTATTTAAAACTTGCTTTTTTTCTTGCCCTTTTTTTAGGAAGTCCAATTTTTTTAACCCAAATGTGGAAATTTATTGCACCTGGACTTTACAAAAATGAAAAAAAAGCTTTGTTACCTTACCTTATTGCTACTCCTATATTATTTTTGTTAGGAGGAATGCTTGTTTATTATTTAGTTATGCCACTAGCTATAAAATTTTTTTTAACGTTTGAAACAAGCGGACAAATCAACAACCTGCCTATTCAATTAGAAGCAAAAGTTAATGAATATTTGTCATTAATTATGAGATTGATTTTTGCATTCGGTTTAAGCTTTCAACTTCCAGTATTACTTAATTTGTTAGCTAGAGTAGGTGTAATCGACTCAAAATATCTTAAAGAAAGGCGAAGATATTTTATTGTAATTATTTTTGCTGCGGCAGCTATACTTACTCCGCCTGATCCAATAACACAAATTGGATTAGCAATACCGTTATTGATACTGTATGAATTATCTATATTATCTGTAAAATTAACGGAAAAGAAAAATAATGCATAGTATTAAAGCAATAAGAGAAAATCCTGATTTTTTTAAAAAAAAGATAGAAGAAAGAAATACAAAGTTAAATATTGATGATTTACTAACTTTAGATAAAAAAAATAGGGAAATAACACAAAAAAAAGAAAAACTTGAACAAGAAAAAAAAATTATTTCTAAAAGCAAAAATGAGGATCAGTTTAAAAAGTCAAAAGAAATCTCCAAAGAAATAAAGATACTAGAAAATGAATTAGAAAAATTAAAAAAAAATATAAATAAAATATTATATTTTATTCCAAACTTAGCCTTGGATGATGTGCCAATCGGAGAAGATGAAAAGTCTAATAAAGAGATTAATAAATATGGCAATATTTCGAATTTTAAATTTAAGCCCAAATCTCATTTTGAAATTGGAAAAAATTTAAATTTAATGGATTTTGATATAGCTGCTAAAACATCTGGGTCAAGGTTTGTTTTTTTAAAGGGTAATCTAGCTAAACTTGAAAGAGCTATCTCAGATTTTATGCTTGATACTCATACAAAAAAATTTGGATATATGGAAATATCACCCCCATTGATAGCTTCAGAAAACGCTATGTTTGGGACTGGTCAACTTCCAAAATTTGAGAATGATCAATTCGAAATTAAATTTAATGATGAAACAAATAGAAAATTTTTAATTCCTACTGCAGAAGTAATTTTAACAAACATGATAAGAGAAAAGCAGTTAAAAAAAGAAGAGCTTCCCTTAAGACTAGTGGCATCTACTGCATGTTTTAGAAAAGAAGCTGGAAGTTATGGTAAAGATACCAAAGGAATGTTGAGACAACATCAATTTTATAAAGTTGAACTTGTTAGTATTGTTGAACCCGACATGTGTGAAAAAGAGTTAAGCAGGATGATATCTTGTGCTGAGCATATACTTAAGGAATTAAAGCTACCTTATAGAACAGTAATGCTTTGCTCAGGTGATATGGGTTTCAGCGCACAAAAAACAATCGATCTAGAAGTTTGGATACCATCAGAAAATACATATAGAGAAATTTCCAGTTGTTCTACTTGTGGCCAATTTCAATCGAGACGAATGAAAGCAAAGTTCAAAAATAAAAATCAAACTGATTTTCTTGGAACGCTAAATGGTTCTGGTCTTGCAATTGGTAGAACACTTATTGCAATTATGGAAAATTATCAAGATTCAGAAGGAAGAGTGGTTATTCCAGATGTGCTTAGACCTTACATGAATAATATAGATAAAATTTAGTAATAAATGATAAAATTTAGTTGTTTAAGTAAAATTATTAATATATTTATTCTTACATTATGAGTTCTAATTT
>ENA-OSEY01000798-OSEY01000798.1-marine-metagenome-genome-assembly--contig:-NODE-798-length-22218-cov-9.214895_pt1 | contig 22218 bp, 22 predicted proteins | sample MGYA00248465_ERZ534230 | MGnify/ENA primary metagenome ERZ534230 (study PRJEB26409, sample SAMN06344110) | marine metagenome | isolation source: Sea water from surface | place: Atlantic Ocean:Southern...
AACATCGTCTGGGTTGATACTTGAAATACCATCACCAAAGTCAGTTCCACCCCACATACCTGCAGCACCTAGGTTATCGTTATTAATTGTAATACCATCCACAACATATAGTGGTTGGTTATTTCCTGTTAATGAACTTGAACCACGAATTACTACCCTTGAAGAACCTTTCGCTCCCATGGCACCACCGGTAATATTAACTCCGGCAACTTTACCTTGTAAAGCGTTGATTGCATTCGTAGAAGGGTTAGCGCTGAGCTCATCACCATCAACGTTAGTCACAGAGTAACCAAGCGCTTTGGTGTTTCTTTGTACACCAAGTGCAGTAACAACCACCTCTTCTAAGGTGTTGTCTGGCTCTAATGAAACATTGAGAGTTGTTGATGAACCAACTACAACAGACTGAGATGCATATCCAACGAAGCTAAACACAAGGGTATCCCCCTGAGAAGCACTAATTGAATAGTTACCATCAAAATCCGTTGAAACTCCGTTCGAAGTTCCCTGAACGATAACAGTAGCTCCAGGTAATGGAACACCATTCTCGTCAGACACCGTACCAGTAATTTGTTGTGCATACGCTGACAATGTCAACGCAAAAAACATCAAAAAACTAACACAGATTTTCGTGAATTTTGTTTTCATAAGTGTTTATTTTAATTAATTGTTAAATAATTATTTAGTTAATTAGGGTACAATTTACGAATTTTTTAATTGAATATTTGGTAGTAAATAGCATATTTATTTATGAAAATGGTAAAAAAAACTCTAAATTTTTGATTTTCAGTAATTTCGAAGGTGATTATTTAAGATTACAGCAAAAATATTTCATCTACAAATACCCATGCAGGCTGACCTTCAGCAACATGGCCTTTAGGAAGTTTTTTATTGCTATTAATCTTTAGTCTAACCCTTTCAATATTTTTTTGATTTAAGCTTAATTTAAAAACCTTTTTTGAGTCTGGCTCATCAACATCAGATTTAGGTATAGAAATAGAAGAAATTAGTTTTTCTGATCCATTTGAAATATCATATAAACTTATTGATTCAGGGTGAAGAATAAATCCTACATTGATGCTCTCCATACAGGAAACCGCAATTTCAGAAACATTTTTATTTTTAGGCAAGTTAAAATCAACAATTAAATTTCCCGAATTCTCTTTTCTTCCCTGTTGTTTTGCCTTTTCTTCATCTTCCTCGTAAAAAACTCCATTCCATTTTCCATCACGAAAGTCAAGGGATCCTAATTGACCATCAAATAAAATATCATTGTTGTAAGGGTCGTAAGGTTTAGTTAATAAATTATAGTTATCGACATTTGCTTTTATTTTATCGAAATAGAAAGATTTTGTTACACTGTTACGATATCCTTCTTTGAATGCCTTAACATTAAAATTCCCTGATTTAGTAAAAATTATAGATTCATTATATATGCTAGAAAGGCTATCAGGTTCTGTCTCATTAGTTGTGAATCGATAAGTTGGATCCGAAATTGCTCTATTAACTCTAACCTCCAAAGAGTCAACAAATAATATCCTATTAAATGATGGATTTATATCAGTAATTGGATTTGGATTAACCTCGATTCCGTTAGCCTCAATGATTGGTTTTTCAAGGGGAAAACCTTCAAGGCTAGAAAAATCTTTTAGTGACATTCCAAAAAACAATTTATTATTTGTTTCACTAGTTAATGATTTCTCCAATTTTTCATTATTTACAGTATTGTAAGCAAAAATTTTATTGACGAAAGGATTATTTGCAATCTTTATTAATTGGGGAGCTTGAATAGGATTACTGTTGATTATCAAAAGTTCTAAATTTTCAGGAAGTATTTCTAAATTTTTACCTGATAAATTTGTTTTTGATAGATTTAAATATTTAATGTTTTTTAACTCTTTTAACTTTGATATATTGATACTTGATAGATCAATATTTGACAAGTCAAGTCTTTGAATATTTTCTGATATTTTTAAAAGTAGATTAAGTTTTTTTGAGTTAAAAGAATTTCCTAAATATTTTACATCAATAAAATTAGATTCAGCACTTACTTTTTCAATTCTAAAGTCATTTTCTAAAAGATTGATTAGATTTTTCTTTGAAGGAGGATCGACATAAGTATTTATTGGAGGCAGATAATTTAAAATTTCTGTTGAAAATGAATTGTCAGAAATTTTCATGTGCCCTTCAAATGGAGCTCCACTGTCTATCCACATTTTAATCAAATTTTTCTCATTATCGTTAAGTTGTGAATTACCATCAGGTGGCATATGCATTTTATCGTCAAGTGGTAAATTTAGATAGTAATAAAGCTTGCTTTCTGCAGAATTATTAGCTGTAAAAATCTGCCCATTTTCACCTCCTTTTAGAATATCAAAAGAGCTCGCTAACATTAGCCCCCCTTTACTTTTTGACATGTTGTGACATTTAACACATTTTGTGTCAATTATTGGAGATATTACCTGTTTAAAAACCTGAATACTATCATAATTAACAAATTTAACTTTCTGTTCAAATTCAGGTAATTTTAGATAATCCTTCCCATGCGTAATTGACCCTCCAAAATGACCAGTAAAAACCAATAATAGAGATGAAATACCAAAAAATTGAGGCAAATATTTATGATTATTGTTCTGCTTATGTAAATAATAAATTATACCGAACAAAATTGTAGTTGATATACCAAGCCACATATGAAAATCAATCAAGTTCCCATCATAATCTCCATAGTACTGTAGTATAAATCCAAGTATGGATGAAATTATAGCAGAAATAAAAGAAAATACTAAACCTAACCGAATTGGAATTGTAAGTTCAATTTTACTAAACTTTCCATAAATAAAAAGCAGTAAAGTAAATAAGAAAGCACCGATTGGAAGGTGTAAAATAACAGGATGGAAATTTCCTAAATATTTAATTATTTCTTCCATTATTTAATTTTAAAATTTGCATCTATCATTTTTTCATTTTCATCATCTTTTAAAGCGTAATTGAATCCTTTTTTTAGACTGTAGCCAGCGTGTTCTCCATTCTTGTTTAGGGCAATAAAACCAACCTGAAGATATTCCCACTCAGGCCTGTTTCGATGAATTTTTGATATTCTATTCACAACTTCTTTACAAGCTTCTAATGGTGATGCACCTTGTCTCATGATTTCTACGACCATTGCACTGCCTGCAGTTCTGATCACAGCTTCTCCTAGACCTGTTGCTGCTGCTGCTCCAACATCATTATCTAAAAAAAGGCCTGCACCAATAATTGGAGAATCACCAACTCTTCCATGAATTTTCCATGCAGCTCCACTGGTAGTACAAGCTCCAAAGATGTCTCTATTTGAATCAATTAATAACATACTTATTGTATCATGATTTTCTATATTTATTGTTGGTTTATAATTTGATTTCTCTAACCATTTAAGCCAATCTTCCTTAGATTTTTCAGTTAATAAATTTTCAGATTTAAAACCTTGTTCAATAGCAAAATCATAGGCTCCTTTTCCTGTTAACATAACATGAGGTGTTTTTTCCATAACAAGCCTAGCCACTGATATTGGATTTTTAATATTTTGCAAAAAACTGACTGCACCACAATCATTATTTTTATCCATTATACAGGCATCAAGAGTGACATTTCCTTTTCTATCTGGAAGCCCGCCAAGACCAACTGATCGTTCGTTCGGATCATCCTCAGAAACTCGAACTCCTTGTTCAACGGCAGTAAGACCTCCTTTTCCATCTTTCAAATTTGTCCATGCAACTTTGTTAGCAGCTAACCCATGATTCCATGTTGAAATAATTCTAGGAACACTAAACTTTTTAAGATTTGAATCATTTAAATTAAAGCCTATGCTACTTGTTGCAATGGAACCTAAAAAAGTATTTGTTATAAATTTTCTTCTACTCACCCTTATTATTTTAATCTATTGATCCAATTTTTCTAACACCACTACCGACTCTAGAGGTTAGTGCGTCTCCTAATTCTTGTCTCGCATTTTCTCCCATTTTCTCAAGCTCTTTAGCTTTTTCTATATATTCAGAGTAAACATTTGTTGTTTCGCTAGGATCCTCTTTTAAATTATACAGTTCATTAGATTTTACAATATTATTTTCATATTTAACAGGTACACCATCTTTTCCTCCTGGTTTTCCATTTAATGTTCTATATGACCTTGGAAAATATAATTTCCAATCTCCTGATCGCACTGCATGTAGTTCATTTTGTCTATAATAAAAATATAATTCTTTGTGAGGAGATTTATTTTCTTTTTGAGTTAGTAATGGCCATATATTTTTTCCATCGATTTTATTGGTTGATAATTTTGAGCCCGTAATATGTGAGAAAGTTGGCATCCAATCTATACCCATTACTGGTTCATCAATTATTGTTTTAGCTTTTATTTCTTTTGGATACTTTATTATACATGGAACTCTTTGACCGCCTTCCCAAGCAGTACCTTTTCCCTCTCTGTATATACCTGATGAACCTGCATGGTCCCCATAGGAAAGCCATGGACCATTATCTGATGTAAAAACAACAATAGTATTTTCCGTTAAATTATGTTTTTCCAACGCTTCAATAACTCTACCTGTTGAAAAATCAATTTCAGAAATAACATCTGCAAACAAACCATTTCCAGTGCTACCATTAAAATCTTTTGATGCAAAAAGTGGAACATGAGGTTGAGGATGTGCTATATATAAGAAAAATTGATTATCCTTATTTTCTTCAATAAATCTTATGCTTTCGTCTGTGATGTCTTTGGTTAAATCCGATTGGTCTATTATCGACTGTATTGGGGTTTCGTTTCTGTAAAGCATCAAATCATCAGGATAATCTTGCGGTCTCTCAGGATGGAATTTCCACATGTCATTAGAAAAAAGTATCCCATAAAATTCATCAAATCCATGATTTGTGGGTAGGAATTTTTCTGCATCTCCCAAATGCCATTTTCCAAAAATGCCAGTTTTATAATTATTTTCCTTTAACATTTCAGATAATAATAATTCTTCTGGATTTATACCTCTTTTTGATTTTGGGCCAAAAGCACCGCTAATACCCAATCTATTTGGATAACATCCTGTTAAAATTGCTGCTCGTGAAGCTGAACAAACAGCTTGAGCTGCATAATATGAAGTCATTTTAACACCCTCTTCAGCCATTTTATCAAGGTTTGGTGTTTCTATAAATTCCGAACCATATGAACTTAAATCTGCGTAAGCTAAATCATCAGTTAAAATAAATACAATGTTAGGTGATTTTTCAATTGATTTATTACACCCAAAAAGAAAAATTATGAGTATGACCGAAAAGTATTTTAAAGTTTTATTATTCATTGTTATTAGTTATTAATTTCAAAGCTGCTTCTACATTATTTACAGGATATTTACAAGTGTTATTTACACATACATAAATGAGATTTTCACCTTTAATATATCTATTTTTAAGCAAATATTTTTCGCTATCTTTTTTTGATGTAGCAATTAATATATTTGGTAGGTAAATTGAATTAATTTCCTTGGCCATTTCGATTGATTTTTTACCTGAAATAACAACTTCATAGAACTTATCATAATAGTCTAATGATACGCTCAGCCAGTTCATATAATCAAGTGGGTTACTAATTAGCTGAGTCGAAATTTCATTTAACATGGATTTGCCAATATTTAAAAAATCTCTATTTCCAGTGTGATGAGACAATAAAAATAAATTCTTACACATTACAGAATTTGCCGAAGGCACAACACCATCTTGATTTACAAATAAATTTTCTGAAAATAACAATGATTGATCAGAGCTAAACTTTAAAAAGGAAGAGTTTTTATCAGCAAAGATTGCAATAGCCTTCTTTGACAATGCATCAGCTTTATCGATAAAATCATAATTAAAAGTTGATTGATATAAACTTAAGTATGCTGAAATCAAATAACTATAATCTTCCAAGAATAGAATATTTTCATTGGAAATTGATAATGATCTTTTTACTGTTAAATCATTATTAATTAAATTTTCCTCAATTGCGTAAACAATATCTACAGCTTTTTCAATGAATTTTTTTTCTCCAGTTGATTGAAATGCATTGGACATGCCTATTGCCGTTAGAGCATTCCACGCTGTTAGGACCTTTTTATCAATGATTGGCTTTTCTCTTTTTTCTTTTGATTTTCTAAGCTTTGTGATAGACTCCGAAATGACAGATTTTAATTTTTTTGATGAGATATTATATTTTTTAGTAAAAAAATCATCATCATTAATTTTTTTTAATACATATTTATTTTTTTCCCACAGTCCATCTTGATTTAAATTGAAATATTCCTTAAACAAATCAAAATCTTCTTGCAAAATATGCTTTACTTCATCTTTATCCCAGACATAATAATCCCCCTCAATTTTATTTTTACCAATTTCTGTCACAGCTGAAATACTTGAAAAAATTAAACCATTATCCCCTGTCAAATTGTTTTCTAAAAAGTCGAATATATCATCAATTAATTTTTTATACACTTGATCATTATTTCTTTTGTAAGCTCTGGAAAAAACCGAAAGCATTTGTGCATTATCATAAAGCATTTTTTCAAAGTGAGGAATGTGCCAAATTGAATCTACAGTATATCTATGCAATCCTCCATCAACATGATCATTAATACCACCATATGCTATGTTTTTTAATGTTAAGTCTGTAAATTCTAAATACTTTCTTTCTTTGAAATGATAACTACCTTTTTGAAAAAAATCAATTAAAGACGGTAAATGAAATTTTTGATTTGATTTTAATCCCCCATTATATGTATCAAGAGATTTGTATGCAAAATCACTTGCATCTCTAATTTGAGAAAATAATTCTGATTCTTTAATTTCATAGTTAATGATTTTTTTCGGAGATAGTCCTTCTTTTAACTTCACTGAGTATTCTAAAACATCATCATATCTCTCATTGTATAAATCACTAATTTGGTTTAAGACAGTAATCCAATTTTCTTTTGGTAAGTATGTTCCTCCCCAAATGGGAGAACCATCCGGAAGTGCAATTATATTCATTGGCCAACCTCCACTGCCTGTCATCAAAACCAATGATTTCATATAAAGTTCATCAATATCAGGTCTTTCTTCTCTGTCAACTTTGATATTTATAAATTTTGAGTTCATAATTTCTGCAGCTTGTTCATCACTAAATGTTTCTTCCTCCATCACATGGCACCAATGACACGATGAATATCCGACACTGATGATTAATAACTTGTTTTGCTCAGATGCAAGTTTTAAGGCGCTCTGATTCCAAGGCATCCAATCCACTGGATTTGTAGAGTGCTGCTTCAAGTATAAACTTTTTTCATTACTGAGTTTATTCATCCTATTTTGAGCATAGCTAGTTAGTGAAAAGAAAAAAGCAATGACTAAAAAAAATATTTTTTCTGTTCTCATCAATTAAATTAATGATTTGGAAATTAATTCCTAATTTACTCTTTAATTTATTAAAATAAACACTTATAATAAATTATGAAAAAAGTACTATTACTAATAGCATTTATCATAGTAAGTTGCAAAAATGATGAAATTAATAAGCCTAATATATTGTTTATAATGTCAGATGACCACACTTCTCAATCATGGGGAATATATGGTGGTATACTAAAAGATTATGTTAAAAATGATGGTATAAAAAGACTTGAAAAGTCAGGAGTTGTCTTGGACAATATGTTTTGTACAAATGCAATTTGTGTACCTAGTAGAGCTTCAATTTTAACCGGACAATATAGCCATGTAAACGGCGTCTATAATTTGCCTGACGCTCTTGATCCAGATTCATTAAATGTAGCTAAGATTTTAAAAAATAATGGTTATCAAACATCCATTGTAGGTAAATGGCATTTAAAAAAAGAGCCCAGCGGTTTTGACTATTATAAAGTTCTTCCTGGGCAAGGTTTATATAACGATCCATATTTTAAAACAAAAGAAAATTGGGAAGATGGAAGCAGAGGAGGAAAAAAGGAAAAGGGATTTTCAGCAGACATAATTGGCGATAGTTCAATAGAATGGTTAAAGAAAATAGATAACACAAGGCCATTTTTTTTAATGACTCATTTTAAAGCAACACATGAACCATTCGATTATCCTGAACGAAACAAAGATTTAAATAAAAATATGGTATTCCCTGAACCAAGCTCACTATATGAATTTGATCCATTGCAATCTGGAAGAAAGCATATTGGTCAGATTGTTGAGAATTTAACAGAACGTTGGGTCAATGATACCAAAAATAATACTGGGCGATATCCTGGTTTACCTTTTTCTGTTGATGGTCTAAATAAAAAAGAAATTAGATCTAAAACTTATCAAAAATTCATTGGAGATTTTCTAAAAAGCGGTGCAGCAATTGATGATAATATTGTTAAAATATTAGACTACTTAGAAAAGGAGAAAATGATTGATAATACAATTATAATTTACACTTCTGACCAAGGATATTTTTTAGGTGAGCACGGTTACATGGATAAAAGATGGTTTTATGAAGAGTCTGCAAGGATGCCCTTTGTTATTTCTTATCCTAATGAATTACCAAAAGAAAAGAGAATAGATGACCTAATATTAAATATTGATATCCCTTCACTTTTGTTAGATTTTGCTGGGATTTCTCAGCCTGATAGTTTTCAAGGTTACAGTTTCAAGAATAATTTATTGAATGAGGATAAAAAATCAAGAGATTATATTTATTACAGATACTGGCAACACGATATAAAAAGACCTGCACACTTAGGCATAAGATCTAAAAATTTTAAATTGATTTATAATTATGGTGAAGGATTAGGAAAATCTGGAACGAATCAAACGAAAACTTCTCCGAATTGGGAATTTTATGACCTAATTCTTGATCCTGGCGAAAATGAGAATAACATCAATAATCCAATTTATAAAGACAAAATTAATTTGTTACACACTCAGTTGATAATTGAGAAAAGAAAAGCTAAAGATTTTGAGCTTGAAATCCCAGAAATTTCATGAGAATATTTATTGTTTTACTTTTTATTCTTAAAAGCTTGTTAAACCATTCGCAAGACATAAATAAAATTGATAGTCTTATAAACAATGGAATTAAATTAAATGCTTATCCAGGTGCGCAATTATTTTTTAAAAAGGGTGATTTTAAACTTTATAAATCATATGGTTATCATACTTATGATTCTATTGTAAAAGTTGATGATGATCATTTATTTGATTTAGCATCAATAACAAAAACACTTGCATCAACATTAGCCATTATGAAGCTTTATGATGAAAAAAAGCTAAAGCTTGATAATACAATTTCATCATTTGAGAAAAAACTGCGAAGATCTAATAAAAAAAATACAAATTTTCATGAGCTATTAATTCATCAATCAGGTTGGATACCTTATATAAATCATCAACAATTTTTAATTAAAAGAAATGGGGAAGTAAAAAAAAGACTTATATCCAACTTTCAAAAAAATAATAGTATACAAATTGCAAATGACTTATATATTAAATCAAACTATTACAAGACTATTGTAAAAAGAATTAAAAAAACAAAAGTTGACAACAACGCAAATTATAAATATTCAGGGTTATTTTTTTGCTTAGTTCCTAAAATAGTAAAAATGATATCAAATAAATCTTTTGAGGTTTTTCTTAATGAAAGCTTTTATTCAAAGCTTAATTTAAACTTATCGTTTAATCCTTTAAATGGAAATTCTAAAGAAAAAATTGTTCCAACAGAATTAGATACAGTATTTAGAAAACAACTAATTCATGGCTTTGTCCATGATGAAACTGCGGCAATTATGGGTGGTATTTCAGGAAATGCAGGCTTATTTGGAAATGCTAAAGATATTGGAAAAATATCAGAGATGTTCTTAAACTATGGAGTTTATAATAATGAAAGGTTTCTATCAAGTAATACTGTAAAATATTTTACAAATCCTGGAAATTATAAGAATGCAAGAGAAACAAGGGGTCTTGGCTTTGATAAGCCTCGTTTAAATTCTCAAGATACTTTATACCCTAGTGAAAAACTTTCCATAGATAGCTATGGTCATACAGGATTTACTGGAACATTTTTTTGGATAGATCCTACAAATGATTTTATAATTGTTTTACTCACTAATAGGGTTTATCCTAGTAGGTCTTATGAAAACTTGTATGACTTGGATATAAGAAGAAAACTTATAGATTTGATAATTTAAGACTAATCTCTAGAATTAATTTTAGCTAAAAGCCTTAATATTTCAAGATATAGCCAAACTAGAGTTACCATTAATCCAAATGCAGAATACCACTCCATATATTTTGGAGCACCATTCTCAGATGCTTCCTCAATGAAATCAAAATCCAAAACGAGATTTAAAGATGCAATAACAACAATGAAAAGTGATATTAATATGCTAGTGATAGATCCATTTAAAGGATTTAAAATATCGAAACTAAAACCAAAGAACATCCCAACAATTGATATTAAGTAAAAAATTCCAATGCCGGCAGTTGCAGCAAAAATTCCAAGCTTTAAGTTATCACTTGGCTTTATTATTCCAGACTTGTATGCAAACAATAATGATAATAGTATAAAAGCGGTTAGACAAACAGCATTAAAGACAATCCCCTCAAATTGCTGAGCATATATTAAAGAAATTCCACCTAAAAATAAACCTTGACATAAAGCATAAATTGGTGTTGTGATTGGCGAAAGTTCTTTCTTGAAGATTGTTACAAAAAAAGCAATTATCCCAAAAATTGCGCCTGCCATCCACAAATATGTTAGTGTTGAAGTATATGAATAATAACCAGCAGCGATTAATAGAAATAAAGATATTGCGGTCTTATTCACTGTACCTTCAATTGTCATAAAATCATCTCTTATGATAGGGCCAGTAGATCGCTGAGCCGTCATACCCTTAAATGTATTTTTATTTAATGCTGGATTTCCAGATCTGAAAGATAAATGTCTTGCCATTTTAATCTAAATTTGTTTTAACTTTAATTTATGTATAGAATATTTTTATTCTTTGTTCTAGTTTGTTTCAATAATCATGCCCAAATTGATAAAGTTTCTGAAGAAGTATATCCAATTTTTCCAATTTGCAAGCTAATACCAAATGATAAACAAAATCAGTGTTTTGATGAAAGTATGTTTGAACACGTTGAGAAAAATTTTAAATACCCTCAAACTGCTTGGGAACTTAATTTAGAATCATTGGTAAGAATTAGGTTTGACATAGATGAGCAGGGAAAAGTTGATAATATTGTTGCCAATTCATCTGTTGTGGGGATTAGCTTTATTGAAAAAGAAGCATTAAAAGCAGCTGAAAGCATGTTTGAAGTGGCTGCTGCAAATATTATCCGATCACTCCCTCAAATGAACCCAGCAACAAGAGATGGCCAACCTTTTAGAAAAACATTTCAAATTTCGGTTGAATACAGAATTCCAAAGCAATTAGATTATGATGAAATAGATAAAGCTCCAACTTTTTCCGAATGCAAAGATGTTAAAATTGATGAGTCTAAAGAATGCTTTGAAAATTATATTACAAATCATATTAAAGAAAACTTTAGATATCCTAAAAGAGCTGCTAAAAATAATATTGAAGGTGATGTTTTTATTCAATTTGAGATAACAAAATCAGGCTATTTTATAAATTTTTCAACTATCGGACCTAACAAAATATTAGAGGACGAAGCATACAGAATTATGTCAAGACTTCCTCAAGTGCAACCAGGCGAGTATCTAGGCAAGAAAGTTAGTGTTGTCTACGGACTACCAATTTCATTTAGACTTAATTAGAAATCATCTCAATGAAAAATAGTCTAATAAATTTTAAAGAAAAATTCCAAAAAATTTCAGATTATTGGTCCCCCAAAGTAATAGCCGAGCTGAATGATTATCAATTCAAATTAGTCAAAATAAAAGGTGAATTTATTTGGCATAATCATGAAAATACAGATGAAGCATTTATTGTTTTAGAAGGCAAAATATTTATTGAATTTGAGCAGAAAACAGAAGAGATTAACGAGGGTGAAATGATAGTTGTCCCTAAAGGTATAAAACATAAACCTTATGCTGATTCAGAAGCTAAAATCATGATAATTGAACCAAAGGGTGTAATTAACACTGGGGATATTAAAGATAAATTGACTGCTCCTAATGATGATTGGATTTAATACTTATCCTTTTTAAATGTTATATTTATTGTTGTATGAAAGAAATATCTAAAAGCTATTTGTCAAAAAAAATTAATAAGCTTAATAAAAAAATTCACAGAGCAGAGAGTCAAAATGATGACAATAAAGTTTGGTGGAGAAAAATGAAATTAGAAAAATTAAAATATAAACTAAACAAAATAAATTGATATGTCTAAACTTCTTTCCAACAATGAAGTCAATGAAAAAATAAATATGCTTTCTAAAAACTGGAGCATTGATGGCCTATTTCTAAAAGGTTCATATGAGTTTAAAAATTTTGATCAAGCTTTTAATTTTATGAAGGTGGTTGCTGTAAAATGTGAAGAAATAAATCACCATCCTAAATGGACTAATGTTTACAATAAACTGGATATTGAGCTATATACTCATGACTTGGGTGGTATTACAAATAAAGATTTTGAACTATCACTTTTTATGGACAGAGAATTTAAAAAGTTTTAAAAATGAAAAGATTAATAATCTTGTTGATTTTTATTCCATTTTTATCTCAATCACAAATTGAGGGGAAACAACATAATCAATTAATATTAAGAGGTGCTACTTTGATTAATAGTACAGGAGCTCCACCGATAGGTCCGGTTGATATTGTAATTGAAAAAAATATTATCACAAAGGTTCAAAATGTCGGTTATCCTGGTGTTCCAATTAATGAAAATAGAAGGCCTAAATTGTCTAAAAATGGAGTTGAAATTAATTGTGAAGGAAGCTATATACTTCCCGGATTTATAGATACTCATGGGCATATCGGAGGAAGATCACAAGGGGCTAGTCCTGATTATGTTTTTAAACTATGGATGGCGCACGGAATTACAACAATAAGAGAGCCAGGAGGCTCTTTAAGTCATGAATTAAAATTAGAATTAAAAAATAAAAGTGAAAAAAATACGATAGTTGCACCTAGAATTATTGCTTTCTCAACCTTTAACTCAAGAGTTCAATCTCCTGATGAAGCAAGGGAATGGGTTAGAGAAAATGCAAAAAAAGGTTCTGATGGTATTAAATTTTTCGGTGCACCACCTGAAATTATGCAAGCTGCTATTGAAGAAAACAAAAGGGTGGGTTTAAGATCAACATCTCATCATGCTCAATTGAATGTAGTAAGATGGAATGTGTTAAATTCTGCTAGAGCTGGTTTAAATTCAATGGAACATTGGTATGGATTGCCTGAAGCGTTATTTAACAATAGGGTTATTCAGAATTACCCCCCAGATTATAATTATCAAAACGAACAAAACAGATTTGAGGAAGCAGGAAAATTATGGAAACAAGCAGCTAAACCTCACTCTGAACATTGGAATAATGTAATGGATGAATTGATTTCACTCGATTTTACCATTTCACCAACTTTAAATATTTATGAAGCTAGCCGTGATTTACACAGAACACGAAGAGTTGAATGGCATGATGATTATACACTACCAAGTTTGTGGGCTTTTTATGCACCAAGCAGGATTTCACACGGCTCTTATTGGCACTATTGGGGAACAGAACAAGAAATAGCATGGAAAGAGAACTACAAACTTTGGATGACATTTTTAAACGAATTTAAAAATAGAGGCGGTAGAGTTACAACTGGATCAGACTCTGGATTTATATATCAGCTATATGGATTTGCCTATGTTAGAGAATTAGAGCTTTTGAGAGAGGCTGGATTTCATCCCCTAGAAGTTATTCAATCTGCTACTCTAAATGGAGCTGAACTTCTAGGAGTTGATCATATGACAGGATCTGTTGAGCCTGGAAAACATGCTGATTTAATTATAATTGATGAAAATCCCCTAGAAAACTTAAAAGTATTGTATGGAACTGGAGCAATTAAGCTTGATGAAAACAATAAGGTTACAAGAGTTGGCGGAGTTAAATATACCATCAAAGATGGGGTTGTTTATAACTCAAAAAAACTCCTAAAGGAAGTTAAAGAAATGGTTGACATTGCAAAAAAAGAGGCAGGATATAAAATTAAACAACCTGGTATAAATTAAATGAAGCATAAATTATTATTAATAATCTTTTTTTCATTACTGATTTCTTGCAGCTCGGATGACGATGATTATGGGAATAATGATAGAGATGATAGCAACATAAATCTTTTTAGTAATAAGGCTAGGGTAGTTGGCTATTTTCCATACTATCGATTTTCACTCAACAATCAAATTGAGTATTGTAAAGTAACTCATTTGAATATTGCATTTGCTAACCCTGTTGCTGATGGTACAATTGTACTTCCATCTACTGATAATACTACACTTTCGGACGTAGTAAATAGAGCTAGATCACAAAACAGTAATATTAAAATATATATATCATTAGCGGGAGGAGCACTATCATCAACCACTGCAGATATTTGGAAAAACTTCCTTGCCAATACCCAGGAGAGGCCTAAACTAATTGACAAAATAGTCCAATTCACCAAAGAGAATAATCTTGATGGAGTTGATGTTGATCTTGAATGGAGCCATGTTACTGCTGGATACAGTGATTTTGTTCTTGAGCTAAAACAAAAACTGTCCGAAAATTCATTAGGAATGACCGCAGCCTTTCCATCTGAAACAAAATACTCACTAATTACAACTGAGGCATTAAATGCGTTTGATTTTATCAATATTATGGCTTATGATTATACAGGATCATGGAATCCATCAGCACCCGGGCAGCACAGCTCAGCTGAGCATGCTCGAAGAGGTGTTAATTACTGGAAAAATACCATTGGAGTATCTGGTGAAAAACTAACCCTTGGAGTACCTTTTTACGGATACGACTTTCAAAATTCAACAACAGTAAAATCATTTACTTATGGCTCAATGGTAGCTTCTGATATTTCAAATGCTGACAGAGATAATGTTGGAAATAAATACTACAATGGAAGACCTACAATTCGAACTAAAGTTAGATTAGCCGCTGAAAGCTTAAGTGGAATAATGATTTGGGAATTAGGACAGGATTCTTTCACAGAATACTCACTTCTTGAGACTATTCATAAAAAATATACTGATTTAGGAGTTGAAACCACCAACTTATGTGGTAATTAGTAGAAATAGCTATTTTTGCATAAGATATACTTATGGATAAATTAGAATTTTTAAATAATATTTTTCTTGGGAACGAAATTAAGGATTACTTAATCTTTATATTGATTCTTTTATTTGGCTATATATTAATATCACCTATTAGCTCTTATTTAAGAAAAATTATTTTTAAAATAGTAGGAAATAAGAATCACAATAATGGTAAAGCTGAATTTGATTCTCTATTGAAGAAGCCTTTATATTATTTTCTACTATTATTAATATTCTATTTTGCATTTAATACATTATCATTTCCAGTCTCGTGGGGGCTAGTAGACTCTTCAGAGTTGGGTTTAAAAATGATTCTTTCAAAGTCGTTTTCTTTTCTACTTATAGTAACTATTTTCTGGACCATATTACAGTCAGTTGAATATTTAGGTTTAAGGTTACAATTTAGGGCTGAGCAAACAGAAAGTAAAGTTGATGATCAATTAATCCCATTTGCAATTGAAATTGGAAAAGTCTTAGTTGTAATTTTTGCTATTGTAGTCATTCTTGCAAATGTATTTGATCAAAATGTTACTGCTTTAGCTGCTGGTCTTGGTGTTGGTGGTGTAGCAGTTGCGTTAGCATCTAAAGAAAGTTTAGAAAATCTTCTAGGATCATTTACTATTTTTTTAGATAAACCTTTTCAAGTTGGTGATATTATTACAATTGGAAACATCACAGGAAAAGTGGAAAAAGTTGGTTTTCGCAGTACAAGAGTCAGAACATTTGATAAAAGTGTTGTTACTGTCCCAAATAAAAATTTAGTTATTGCTGAATTAGATAACTTAGGAGTAAGACCTGTTAGAAGAGTTAAAATAAATATTGGACTTACATATTCCACAACTGTAAATCAAATCAAAGAAATTGTTAATGATATTCAAAAACTTATTGATGATCATGAACAAACAAATCAAGATGGAAAAGTTAGATTTTTAAACTTTGGTGCAAGCTCTCTCGATGTTATGGTTCTCTATTATGTCAACAGTCCTGATTGGGATGTATTAGTTGACACTCAGCAAGAAATCAATTTTAAAATTATTGAAATTGTAAACAAACATGGAAGTGATTTTGCATTTCCAACAACTTCAGTTTATTTAGAAAATCAAAATAAATAGAATACGCTTTCAAATTGAATCGTTCTGCAGTAATTTCAAAGAATAAGAAATATAGATACGAACTTTCCAGGGTTTGGTCTGAATCACCAAAAATAACATTTATCATGTTAAATCCCTCTGTAGGTAATGAAACTTATGATGATAAAACAATAAAAAGATTGATATTTTTTACAAAAAAATTTGGGTATGGAGGTTTTTACGTTGGTAATATTTTTCCTAATATAAATACAAAAGTCAATGACCTATATTTGGATGTTTCACATGATGAAAAGAAAAATAGAAAACATGTTAGCTCAATGATTAATAAAAGTGAAAGTGTTGTTTATGCTTGGGGCAAAACTATTGACAAACCTCCAAATTGGATTGATAAAATTGTAGACAAACCCATGTGTTTTGGTTTTAATAAAAATGGAACTCCGAAGCACCCTCTCTATTTAAGAAAAAGTACGTCTTTAATTTGCTTCAGGTAAATCAATTTCGGGTGGTCCAACTTCAGGCGGCTCATCTACATATTCATTAGTATATCTCGTTGGAAATTTTTTAAAAATCCATTTATCATTTTTTACTTCTCCATAATGCTTCCGAGTAACTACCATGTCAATAATTTTTAATCCTTTTTCTGCCATTGATTCAAAATTATCTATTTCATTTTCAAAACCAATTCTAGTTCTTCCAATATTGTAACTGGTTGATAATTCTTCATCGAACATTTTTACAATCTCTTTTTTACCATAAATAAATCCAAGCAACCCTGCCCAAGTAGATGCTGGATTGTCAGAATCCCATCCACACAAAGATGCAATTTTGATTGTTTCTTTAAAATCTCCTTCACCATAAAATAAACTTATAATACTTGCTCCAAAATTAATACCAGCAGCAAAACAGCCATTACATTTTGTTTCTAATTTTGACCAGCTATAACCATCTTCATTATTTATTTGATATTTATAATTTAGACTATCTCTAGTTATTTCCCATTCTATGCCGGATTCATAATTGGATTTGACATAATCATACATTTTAGCTGAATATGAAGAATTAGGTAAAACATATCTAGCTTTTTCAGACATCCAAAAAAGTTTATCTTTTACAGTTTCATGATCAGTTTCAAGAGATGCTAAAGAGTGCATAATAATATAAAACTCCGAAATCCAAGCAGCATTTTCCCTAGCTACTGTTCTGATTGGCATATAAGCCATCCTCAAAGCTATATCAGGATAATTAGGTGAGTATAGTCCAAAAATTTCTGTTGTTAACTGAGCATCTATCATTTCATAAAACTCATTATTATTAGGTGAGCTTGTATCAGGTGGTAAAACCCCCTCTTTCATCAGGTCAAAAGCTCTTTGATTTGATACCCATAAATAGTTTTCTTCATCATTTTTAATATGTTTTAACCAGCCATCTTTAATTTTATCAGGTCTGAGATTTAAATTATTATTTTCTAATAACAGTTCTTGATACATATATTCAATATCTGTATCGTCATCTGAGCCCCAGATACTATCAGCTTTTGCTAAATTAAAATCGATTGTTTTGAAGTTAGAGCTAGTTGACCAAATATTGGGTTCATCTTTTTTTCCCCAATCATCATAAACATAAAATCCTCCTCCTTTACCATTTACAGGAATCCCTATTTTGTCCATTTCTGTAATGATACCAGTCCAGTTTCCTATGGATTGTCCAAGCCAAAACCCCTCAAGCTTGTCCTTATAATCCTTTTTACTTATGACAAAATAATCCTTCTCATTTGTACATGAATTAAGGATTAAGAAAATCAAAAAAATAAATCTCATATTATAAAATTTACATGTGTAAATAATAAAACATTAAGCGTTATTAACTTTTTTATCTAGAAATATTATTGCAATACAAGATAGCAGCATTAGAGAGGATGGTAATGTAGGTATAAACGGATCGCTTATACTAACATGAAAATAAATTGCGGCAAGCATAAATGTAGCCATTACAAAAGCTGCAGGAGTTACAAGTTTTTCGTATTTGATTCCTAAGAGAAGTAAAATAGCACACAATACTTTAAAAATTCCAACAACAATCATTGTTGTTTTACTTAGGCCATAAGCTTGAAACTCCTCTATCATATTTGAGGCGTCTGCTCCTCTGTATATTGTATCCATCTCCAACCTAAAAGTCCATGCACTCAATACTGTTATTGAAACAATTAGAATTAATATTTTTAAAAAAACTTTCATTTATTTAGCACAAGTTTTGATTATTATAAATTATTGTCTTAGATAAATTTAATACAATCTAAATTAATTTTAATTTAAAATTTTAAAAAACACTTTTGATTATGAATATTAATGACATCATTAAAACAAGAAGGGCAATTTATCCTAGTCAATATGATAAAGGTGAAGTAAAAAAATCATTCATAAAGTTATTACTTGAAAATGCTAATACTGCTCCATCACATAGACTTACTCAGCCATGGTTTTTTAAAGTATATAAGGGGATTTCAAAAGACCTACTTGCAAAAGAAATGGTAAAATCTTTCGATGAGTTGAACAATGATGAAAAAGTCAGTACAACAAAAAAGAGAAAAATATTAGAAAAATGTAAAAAATCTAACTGTATTATTTCTGTTTTTATGAAAAGGGATCCTAACAAATCGGTTCCAGAATGGGAGGAAATTGCTGCCACAGCAATGGCAGTGCAAAACATGTGGCTTACATGTACTGCATATAATATTGGATGTTATTGGAGTACCCCTAAATATTCAAATAAAATGAATGATTTTTTTAAATTAAATAATGATGAAAAGTGTCTTGGATTTTTTTATCTTGGATTATTTGATCACGCAAAAGTAGAGTCAAAAAAAAGAATACCAATTGAAACAAAAACTGAATGGAATAATTAATTTAATATGAAAATTTTAATCAAAACCCTTATACTATTTTTCTTCACTATCTTTTCTTTCTCACAAAGTGATATTAACTATGAAATATATGGTGAATTATTTGATTCCTCTGAAATTATTGATTACAATTCAGAAAAAGATACTTTTTTAAATAGCTCATCAAAAATAAAGCTGGAGGGAGAAATATTATCATCATGCCCTATGAAGGGATGTTGGATGAAAATTAGTGTAGAAAAGGATACTGTGCTAGTAAGATTTAAAGATTATGGTTTTTTTGTGCCAAAAAATGGCATTGAGGGAAAGAGAACAATAATAAACGGAAATATTTCAGTTGACACTTTAAGTGTTGCCCAGCTTCAACATTATGCTGAGGATGCTGGCAAATCTAAAGAGGAGATTGCTCTTATAAATAAACCTGAAATTACAATTTCATTTCTTGCTGATGGAGTTTTAATTAAAGAATAATATTGCTTGAATCAATAATTGTATATATTTGGGAGCTAATTATATAATTATGAAATACTTAACTACAATAACTACTGTAATTTTTATGTTTGTTTTAAGTTCTTGTTCAACTGGAGGTAATCACCCTGATTTTGAAGGTAATGTGGAAAAGGTCAAAGCTTTTCTTGAACTTCAAGGTTCAGAAGCTGATCCTCAAGCACAATTAGATATGATTCACGAAGACCTTGAATGGCAGCCTGCATTTTATGGCACTGGATTGATTGGTAAAGCTGAATTTGGAGAATATTTAATTGGCTGGCAAGATGCCATGGAAGATGTTGTATATACTGCAACTAATTATCTTCCTGGTGTTAATGCTGAAACTGGAATTTTAGACGGAAGTGTAAGATCTTATGGTACATGGACAGGCGTTCACACAGAAACTGGTAAAAGCTGGGAATTAAGCTCTTATCATACATGGGATTTTAAAGATGGTCAAATTGTCTATGGAGGCGACTATTTTGATGCTGGAGGTTTTCTAGCGTCACTAGCTCCTGCTGAAGAATAAAACTTGACTATTTATTTAATATTTAAAAAGCCTCAAAATGAGGCTTTTTTTATTTAAAATAATTTTTGAGAGCAACAACAATAAATTTTCCTAAATAATAAAGAACATGTTGATAAAAAAATATTTGAACAAAATATATTAACGCAACTATTCTCTCCCCTTCATTGTAAATCCAATCAAATGGTACTTCACTGGTGCTATTGGCATATAAAGACACTAATATTGCTGAGGACAATGCAAAAAGTAAAATTCTAATTTTCAACTGGTTAAGTTGTTTTATTTATTGATTAATACTAAATATATATAAAAAAATTGTATCTTGAAATTTCCCAAAAAATTATGCGACTAACAAAAAGAGACATAGCGCTAACAAAAATAAGTATTCCTGCAGCAATTCATTCTGTTTATTTTAGAGGTAAAAGATATTCCTATAATGATTATTTAGCGATACTCAAACAAGCTGATAAAAATAAAGACAGGGAATAATATACACTTAGTTTATTTTTGCACACTTATTGATAATAAACTTTTAAAATTATTTATATGAGTGTTAAAAAAATCTTTCTTTTGACTTTTTTTACTTTAATTCTAGCATGTAATGTTGATGATGACGATGTAATTAATAACGTACCTGCTTTTGAGTGGACATTTATTGCTTGTGAGGGCAATTATGGATCAAGTAATGGATCAATAACAATGATTAATGGGAAAGGCGATATTAAAGAATTAAATGATATTGGGGATGTAGTCAATTCTTTGGCTATTTACAAAAATAAGTTAATTGTTTTAGTTAATAATAGTCATAAAATTTTGATATATGAAATTTATGAAGATGGCCTAAGGCTTCCTGGAATAGAGGTTGACACGCAGGGCTCAAGCCCAAGAGAAATGGTAGTTGTTGATGACAAGCTATACTTTACAAATTGGAATTCTTCAGATGTAAAAATTTTTGATATGATAAATTATATCATTGAAGATAGTATTCAGTTATCTGGATATCCAGAATCAATTGTATATGGAGATGAAAGTTTATGGGTTGGAATTCAATTAAATGATGACTATTCAGATTCAAATAAGTTACATAAAATTGATCCAATTAGTAAAACTATTAACCAAACTTATGAAATTGGATATGGTCCAACTGACATTGAAATAAATGGAGAATCGATTTATGTTGCAAATACTTATTATGATTCTAGCTATAATGCTTATTATGGATCAACTGAACTTAATTATAGTAATGATCAAATTTCAATAAATAATTATGGTCCGGGTATTGTTTGCGGAGGAGATGTTTTAACCTTAAATAATGAAATTTATAGATCATTTTCTGGTGGAATAGCTAAACTAAATGAAGAGCTTGAAATAATTGAAGAAACAAAAATTGGAGATTTTCCTCCTGCTCAACTATACTCTACAGAAATAAATGATGGAAAAATTTATTTTGGATTAACAAATTTTACAGACGTTAACATTGTTAAAGTTTATGACAAGGAAAATAATGAATTAAATTCCTATAATGTTGGAATAATACCTGGGGATTTTGCATTTTGGAAAAGTGAATAGATAATTTTTTTGGTTTTATCTCAAAAATCCATCAATTGAATTTCTGTACTCAATTACAAAACCATTTTCCTTTGTAAAACTTTTAAATTCTTCAGAAGCTGGGCCTGTTACAATAAATTTTTCTAAAGTAAATAAGTTAAAAAATCTATCAAAAAATGGTCCTGACATAAAGTTTTGCCCATGTTTTATAGCAGCATCACTATTTATATATTTTTCATATAATGTTACTGAAACTCCATCATCAGAAAGATAATAAGCATATTCTAGACAAAAATCTTCTTTATCGATAACATTCTGAGTAATTTCTTCGACAAATACATTTAAATCCTCATTTGTATTTTGATTTATTTTTAAATCAATAATAAACGTTATATCATCAGATTCTGA
>ENA-OSEY01000800-OSEY01000800.1-marine-metagenome-genome-assembly--contig:-NODE-800-length-22205-cov-3.147505_pt1 | contig 22205 bp, 23 predicted proteins | sample MGYA00248465_ERZ534230 | MGnify/ENA primary metagenome ERZ534230 (study PRJEB26409, sample SAMN06344110) | marine metagenome | isolation source: Sea water from surface | place: Atlantic Ocean:Southern...
TTCACATCCTCCTTTCTTACGTATGAGGTCTATGAGAAGTTCCGCAGATGGTCCAGCCCCCCATAATGACCCTGCAGATGACAGTTGGACCCGTTCGTTCGCTAGTGTGACTTTCGCGAGACGCCAACCATCTCCCTCTTCTCCTACGAGATGGTCTGAAGTTAATCGTACGTCATCGAAGAAAACCTGATTGAAGCTATGTGCGGTTGTCATGTCGATGATGGGAGACATGGAAATTCCTGGGGTGTCCATTGGGCAAATGAAGTAGGAAATGCCTTTATGTTTTGGTGCATCGGGATTTGTTCTTGCGATCAGGATTCCGTATTTAGATACGTGCGCTCCACTTGACCATATTTTTGAACCATTAATGACGTATTCATCGCCGTCGCGTTCTGCTCTGGTGGAGAGATTCGCCAAGTCTGAGCCCGAATCAGGTTCACTGAACAGTTGACACCAGAAATCCTTTCCCTCGAGTAAGCCAGGTAGGTACTTATCCTTTTGTTCTTCGGTTCCTGCTTCAAGAATTGTTGGCCCAGCCCAACCTATTCCAATAGGGTTTTGTGGCCTTTTAATACCCGCACGTTTCATTTCTTCTGCGATTATGAGTTGTTCCAACGGTCCTGCTTCTAGACCGTATGGTTTTGGCCAATGTGGAACAACATAGCCTGCGTCAACGAGTTGTTTGTAGTTTGGGTTTGGATTTTCTTCAATCCACGCCCGCACCTGCATCCTGTAGGCATCATCTTCTGGTGGTGCGTCAAAATCCATTACGATACCTTTCTGAGTGGATTGATGCTTATCCTAGTGAGAAAAGTATGAGACTTATAATTATTAGTTCAGTAGGAATCATTTAAGTTCACAGCATTGCCGATATTCTTTAAGCAAATGGAGATGGTATGAGTCCTGTAAAATATGGTGTCGATGGCAATGTTGCGACGATCACTTTAGCCGATGACGAAAATAGAAATGCTTTAGGGAATGCGTTGATAGAAGGTATCTATAACGCTCTTCATACAGCGATTGAGGACCAAACTATTCGTGCCATCGTCTTGACACATGAAGGGCCAGTATTTTGTGCTGGTGTGAATCTAAAAGAACGATCAATAAAAAAGGAACAAGTTGAGAATCGTTCGGTGGGTTTTGAGCAGGTGCTATCGCTTATTCAGATGTGTCCGAAACCGGTGATCGCAAAAGTGCGAGGAGCTGCTCTGGGCGGAGGCGTTGGCCTTGCTTGTGCATCAGATATTTCAATAGTCGTGGATGAATCAACATTCGGGTTCACTGAGGTTCGCTTAGGCGTTGCGCCGGCGATTATTGCGGTTGTGTGTTTACAGAAAATGCGGAGAGGAGAAGCAACTGAGGCTTTTCTTCGTGGTAATAGATTCTCTGGCAAAGAAGCAGCAAGGCTTGGCATTGTGAGCCGAGCCGTGGATAGCGAAAGTTTAGAATCTGAGGTCCAGACTGTTCTTGACGATATTTTGCGGGGTGGACCCATGGCGTTAGCTGCTGCAAAAAAGATTATTAATGAAGTTCCTAGAATGAGTGATGAAGAGGCGTTTGTGTGGGCAGCTCAATACTCGGATGCGTTATTTGATTCCGTTGAAGCTGCCGAGGGCATGTCTGCTTTTTTAGAAAAGCGGGATCCAGATTGGATAAATGCAACAGATTCGTAAATGAATCTTGGAGTATTGGCAGAGCTACAGGTGTTGTGAGATATTGATGTAGATGTCTATTTCAGCTAATGCTGATTGATGGGGTGTACACAATGAATGATCGATGGATAACTGATTGGGAACCAAGTGAACGGTTTCCCGTTTATACGAGGGCGAACGCTGGGGAAATTCTTCCGGATCCGGTAAGTCCTCTAGGTTGGGATCTCATTTGGGAAGAAGGTGTTTCAAAAGGTTGGGCTGACGGGGCGCATCGACAAGGTGTGTTTACGCCAGATGAATCGAACCCGGATCAACCTGATTACATAGCGTGCTTTGGTGGCTACCTGTATCTGAATGCATCAATGATTCGTGTCAATGGTGAACGGACACCTGGTTTGTCAGCTGAAGCTATGGACGCTGCGTTCTTGGGTAACCATCCTGACGTTCCTCCGTACGTTCCTCATGAAAACGATCAGCGTCCGGAGCTGGTTGAGAAGATCGAAGAGGTGCAAGCCTGGGTGATGTCGCTTGACGAGTTGCCTGAAGAGCTTCAGGAGGATCGAGATAAGATCCTTGCCGCTCGTTCGCAGCGACCCGATCTTTCTTCATCTACTGATGCAGAGCTAGTTGAAAGATCTCGGTCGTTAATGCCTTTGGTTCGGGAATTCTTTGAGCCGTATCAGGTATATGGGACGATGTCAGCTACTGGACCAACTATTTTGGGAGCGCTTTGTGGAGAAATTGATGCAGCGTTACCTGGTCGGTTGATTTCGGGACTTGGGGGTATTGATTCAGCACCTCCTTCCATTGATATGTGGGAATTATCTCGACAAGTGAAAAACTCTGATGTACTTGCTGGTGAGTTTGATGCAGGTGTCAAAGGCTTGGAAAACCGGTTAGAGGATTCTGACGCTGGTCAAGAGTTTCTCGGCGACTTCCGTAATTTTCTCGCTGAGCACGGGGCGAGAGGCCCCTATGAATGGGATGCCGCCTCAGAAACATGGGAAATAAAGCCAGAATCTGCTTTAGCTGCGATTGATGCTATGCGGCATGCAGATGAATCGCTGTCACCCATGAATAGGCACGCTGCTGCAATAGCTGACCGTGAAGCGGCTGAACAAGAGGTTCGTGAAATTTTTGCTGGAAATGAGGAGGCGTTAGCAACTCTTGAGTTGGGTATGCGAACAGCACGTGTTTTTGTTGCTGGCCGTGAGCGCACAAAACTGACGTCAATGTTAACGAATCATGAGATTCGGTTACCGATGTATGAGTTGGGTCGTCGTATGTCTGAAAGAGGGATTCTGAGCCGGCCGAGAGATATTTTCTTGTTACGCAATGCTGAACTTGATGACTTCATCGCTGATCCGGAGTCATTTTCCGACATGCTTAAAGAACGTGGCGCACAATTTGCTGCACTAGGTGATCTACAGGACCCATTCATTGTTGATGGGGTTGTGCCACCTTTGAGCAATTGGGGCCAACGAGAAACTGAGTCGCACTCTGTAGACGTGGGAGATGAACTTATAGGAGTTCCCGGTAGCCCTGGAATTGTGACAGGTACCGCTCGCGTCATCACTGATCCAAGTGATCCGAGAGGTCTTGAGCCAGGTGAAATATTGATAGCTCCGGTTACGGACCCGTCTTGGACACCATTGTTCATTCCCGCAGCAGGAGTTGTTGTTGAGGTTGGTGCACCGCTAAGTCACTCGGTGATAGTCAGCCGTGAATTTGGAATCCCTTGTATAACGAGTGTGCACGCAGCGGTTTCAAAGATTCCTGATGGCGCCGTGATTAGTATCAACGGCAGCACAGGAGTCGTCACAGTTGCTGAATTACCTGAGTAGATAGATTAAAGATTTAAGCCTTTAGCTGCGACAGGTGATGCGATATTGATAGTTGGTGGAGCGAGAAGCAGGGCCCCTAATGCGGACATAGCTGCTTTCATGCCATCACCTTGACCGTGAACACCGAGAGCGTCACCGTCTGTGTACATTTCAAAGAACCAGTAGATTCCTTCTTCGCCTGAGTCTTTATGTGCGGAATAAATTTCAAGTCCGACCTCTTCTTCAGCAGCAGAGCACGTAGCGGCTAACGCTGCTTCGACTTCTTCTGCCTTTTCCGGATCTGTTTGTAATTTTGCTATTAGTGATACTTTTGCCATACATGCAATCTAGACGTAAATGCTGAGCTTTACGAGTTCACCAAAGTGTGTGCTTCCGCATTTTCTTCTAGTATGCGATTGTGAGTGATCTTTTAGGACCCGTAGGGCAACTTGGTTACGTAGTTGAAGATTTAGAAAAGGCTGCGTGGTCATGGGTTGAGAAAACTGGTGTTGGCCCGTGGACTGTGATTCCCCATGTAACTCTGGATTATTTTAACTATTTAGGGGAACCCAGCGAAGTTGAGATGGGAATAGCAATGGCTTTCACAGGCTCAATGCAAATTGAATTAATACAGCAACATAACGATGCGCCATCAATGTATCAAGATTTTATAAATGAATATGGAGAAGGCATCCAACATGTTTGTTTCTACCCGGAGGATTACGACTCAGCGTTGGAATCATTGACTGGAACGGGAATGAATGTTCGTCAGGATGGTGCGATTCGGGGGATGAGATTCGCGTATCTTGAAGGGTTGGATGGCAATGTTCTTGAGTTAGGAGATATACCTGAGAAGGTTCGGTTGCGTCGACAGGATGATATTGCGAGCGCTGCGTGTTGGGATGGTTCTGATCCAGTCAGGATCTTTAACTAACTGTTCGCCCTAGCAGTGACAATAAGCGTGTCCCCGGAGTTTGGTCTGGAGGACTTTGTGGTGGTCCGTAATGATCAGAGTTTTCTAGAAAATCATATAACTCTAACCAGTAGTCGAGAGCCCAGTCAGCTATCTCACTATCAATGTCATATGGAGTCACAATTGCTTGGGATAAGTCCCATGCATGCACAATATTGTCAGTGATTCGGGCCCCTAGAAGCTCCTCTAACGTTAACTGCATTGTGGGGTGCGGCAGCTGCGAATCAATGTCGGTTTGTTGAACTAAATTTATAGCCCGTAGTGCTGTACCTCTCCATGTAGACATAGGGTCGGGTCCCAAGATATTTGCGCTGAGGTCAGGTTCAAGGAAAGCTTCATTTTCGATCATGTTTGCTACTTGTATTTCGCCTGAAACGACATGCACGACGAGGGTTTGTGTGTTCCAGTCTCTGCAAGGGGTTGGTAAATCCCATGACCCAGCAGGTACTTGTGCGAGAACTTCTCCAAATGCTGCTACTGAGCGAATGTAGAGATCAACGATTGTTTCGGTTTTTATTCCCATTCAATTGTTCCGGGTGGTTTTGATGTGATGTCGTACGCAACTCTGTTAATGCCTGCGACTTCATTAATTATTCTGCTGCTCATGGCTTCAAGTACGTCATATGGTATTCGTGCCCAATCTGCTGTCATGGCATCCTCACTAGTTACTGCACGAATGATGCATGGGTACCCGTAGGTGCGTTCATCGCCCATGACCCCAACCGACCGTATATCAGGAAGGACTGCAAATGATTGCCATATCTGTCGGTCAAGTCCCGCTTTTTCGAGTTCATCTCTGACAATAAAGTCTGCTTCTTGAAGTGTGGCGACCTTGTCAGGTGTTACCTCTCCTATGATTCTCACACCGAGGCCAGGTCCAGGGAATGGTTGTCTGTGTACGATTTCGTCTGGAAGGCCAAGTTCCTTTCCTACTGCTCGTACTTCATCTTTAAATAAAGAACGTAGAGGTTCTACGAGTTCGAATTCCATGTCATCAGGTAAGCCTCCAACATTGTGATGGCTTTTGATCGTAGCTGCGTGTTCGCTTCCTGATTCAATGATGTCAGGGTACAGCGTGCCCTGTACGAGGAATTTTGCCTCTTCAATTCCCCCTGATGCTTTTTCGAATAAGCGGATGAATAACTCTCCTATGGCTTTTCGTTTCGCCTCAGGCTCAGTTACCCCTTCTAGTTTTGAGAAGAATTCGTCTGCTGCTCGAACATGAATAAGCTCTATCCCTTGGCTTCTCTTGAAGGTTTCAACGACTTGTTCACCTTCGTCTTTTCGCATCAGTCCTGTATCAACAAAGACGCACGTAAGTTGAGAACCGATTGCTTTATGAACAAGTGCTGCGGCTACTGCGGAATCTACACCACCGGAGAGGCCACAAATCGCTCGACCAGAACCTACCTGATCCTTTATGTTGGCTACCTGTTCCTCTATGACGTTAGCCATGTTCCATGACCGCTTGATGTGAGATAGGTCTAACCACCGTTCGAGTGTGTCTTGTCCATGTGGTGTGTGAGATACTTCAGGATGGTATTGCACACCGTAGATGCCTTCTGATTCGAAGGCTGCTACGGGCGCATGTTCCGTTGAAGCACTGACAGTGAAATTATCTGGAACTGTGGTTACGCAATCGAAATGACTCATCCACACACTTTGCTCTTCAGGTTGTCCTTCTAGTAACCGACCTCCTTCAATAACCATGTTTGTTCGCCCGTATTCACCTGCATCAAACTGGCTGACTGTTCCCCCCAACTGTTTCGCAATTAGCTGAGCTCCGTAACAAATACCAAGGATCGGTATCCCTAAATCATAGATATTTGGGTCAATGATTGGGGCTCCGTCAACTCGTACTGACTTAGGGCCTCCACTTAGGATGATTCCAGCTGGTCGTATTTCTTGAATCTCTTGGGCGGTGAGTTTATGAGAGACAATTTCGCTGTAAACGTTTGCTTCACGTATCCGTCGAGCAATTAGCTGCGCGTACTGAGCTCCGAAGTCGAAAACAAGAACTGTCGGTGTGTCTGTACTCACGAGATTACTTTCGGGTCGGTACGTGTAAGTCTAGTGAAATCTATGTGGAAATTTCATCCCATACCAACACCCTGCTGCTTTTGAAGGTATTTTCCTTCTGTTTGCAGGGCAGGTGCAACCATAATTTCTGCCTTTTGAAACTCTTTGAGTGTTTGATACCCACATGTTGACATTGAATTGCGTAACCCGCCAAAAAGATTCAAACGTCCATCATTTTGAGTTGCAGGGCCTAGGAGTATTTCTTTGAGTGTGCCTCGGGTTGTAGTTTCAACACGAGTTCCGCGTGGAAGTGTTGGGTGAAATGTAGCCATTCCCCAGTGGAATCCTTGCCCTGGTGCTTCTGCAGCTGCTGCAAGTGGTGAGCCCACCATCACAGCATCCGCGCCACACACAATTGCTTTAGCAATATCTCCCCCTGTTGCCATACCTCCGTCGGCTATGACATGAACATATACCCCTGTTTCATCTAAGTGGCGTGTTCTGGCTGCACGAGCATCAGCGATTGCCGTTGCTTGGGGTACCCCGATTCCTAGGACTCCTCTTGTCGTACATGCATGCCCCGGCCCGACGCCAACAAGGATTCCTGCTGCTCCCGTTCGCATGAGATGAAGTGCTGCTTCGTAGCTGGCGCATCCGCCAACAATCGTGGGGATAGGAAAATCCCTGACGAACGTTTTGAGATTCAGCGGGTCTTTCGTTTTTGAAACATGTTCTGCTGTGACAACGGTTCCTTGTATGACGAGGAGATCTAATTCACTTTGGAGAATGTGATCTGCATACAGTTCAGTTCGTTGAGGGGTTATTGAGGCACATGAAATTACACCTCCCGCATTTATCTCAGATATGCGTTGTGTTATCAATTCAGGTTTGATTGGTTCTGCATATAACTCTTGCATTCGGGCAGTAGCTATGTCTGAAGGTAGCTGAGCTATTTCATCGAAGACCTTCTCTGGGTCTTCGTACCGTGTCCAAAGGCCTTCTAGATTGAGTACTCCCACACCTCCAAGTTGACCGATCGCTATTGCGCTGGATGGACTTACGACACCGTCCATAGCTGATGCCATCAATGGGAGATCAAATGAGAACGCATCAATTTCCCATTTAATATCAACGTCTTCTGGGTCTCGTGTACGTCGGCTTGGAACTATAGCGATGTCGTCAAAACCGTATGCTCGCCTGCCTGACTTCCCAAGTCCTACTTCAACTTCTGCCATGCAATCACTCTTTCGTAGGGGAGTTAAGAGTTATTGTAGCGAAATTGATGAAGTGAGGAATGATGGTCTTTAGTTTCAGGAATGGTTACTCATGTGGTGTCTTTATATCTCCTGAATTCCATGAATGATGGTTAGGAATTGTTTGATCATTGATCCTGTTGCACCCCAAACTGTGTCTCCGATCAATTCAAAAAAATGAATATTTCTTTGCTGCCCATTTCTTAATTCCCAGACTTCTTCGTGATAGACCTCAGGGAGAAGTAGCTCGGTAAGTGGAACGTGTAGGATCTTTTCTACTTCGTACGGGTTAGCTTTTAGTTCAGGGCGGCCATCAAGTGTGGCTACAACAGGTGTTACGAATGACTTGCTTCCGACAGTTATGAATGACTCAAGTGTCCCGATTTTTTTTGGAAGGGCAGGGTCTAAATTGATTTCTTCATATGCTTCTCTTTTGGCCGTTGACCATTCATCTGTGTCTTCGGGCTCACTATTTCCACCGGGGAAACTTATTTCACTTGTATGGTGCCGCATCATCTTTGAGCGGCGAGTAAGAATCATGTGCACCCGATCATCCTCTTCGTAAAGCGGAACCATGACCGAAGATGAACGACCATAGTTCTCTCTAGTTATTTCATTTGGGCGAAATTGTTCCAATGACTTTTCAATGGAATGTAACGTCAATTTGTTTTGGTTCGCTTTTTGCCAAGGGGGCGAAGAACCCATTTCCCAGTTTTGTGGTCGGGGGATTTTCTGTTCTCCTCCCCGAGTGCCGTTCATGATTACTTTTGTTCTTCGACTAATTTCTCAAGAAGCTCTGGTAGGCCACCTGTTTTCAAATTACTCATTACTCGACCTGGCGGTGTCTCGCCGGTTTCCCATTCGTTCCATTGGGTTAGTAATTTTTTGGGATCAGGTTTAGGTCTTTCGTTCATATATGTGATGCTACTAAGAGTCCTGCTGTTTAGGACAAAAAAGAAAAAGGGCCGGAAATTTCCGGCCCAAATTTCCGTTGAACGGAATGATTACATCATTCCACCCATACCGCCCATGCCACCCATCGGGTCTCCCGCTGGCATTGGTGGTTCAGGTTCTGGCTTGTCAGCAACTAGAGCTTCAGTTGTGAGGAGAAGACTGGCAATAGATGCAGCATTTTGGAGAGCTGCTCTTGTTACTTTAGCTGGGTCAATAACTCCAGCTTTGACGAGGTCTTCATGTTCACCTGTAGAGGCGTTAAATCCAACGTTGCCTTTTGCATCTTCTACTTCCCTAACGATGATTGAGCCTTCGAATCCAGCGTTTTCTGCAATGAGTTTAGCTGGGGCTGCTAGGGCTGTTGAAACCATTCGGGCTCCAGTAGCTTCGTCGCCTTGGAGCTTTCCTGCTGCTTCGTCAACTGACGTTCTTGCACGAAGAAGCGCTGTTCCGCCACCGGCAACAACTCCTTCTTCGATAGCTGCTCGAGTTGCTGATAGAGCATCTTCAATTCGATGCTTCTTTTCTTTCAGCTCTACTTCAGTTGCTGCACCAACTTGAACCACGGCTACTCCACCGCTGAGTTTCGCTAAGCGCTCTTGGAGTTTCTCACGGTCCCAGTCTGAGTCAGTGTTGTCAATCTCAGCTTTGATTTGTGAGATTCTACCTTCAACATCATCTCGAGATCCTGCGCCTTCGATAATGGTGGTGTTGTCCTTGGTGATAACAATCTTTCGAGCTGTTCCAAGAAGGTCAAGAGTGACACCGTCTAATTTGAGCCCCACTTCTTCAGCTATTACCTGACCGCCGGAAAGGATGGCCATATCTTGAAGCATTGCCTTCCTTCTTTCACCAAATCCTGGTGCTTTGACAGCTACAGAGTTGAAGGTTCCTCGGATCTTGTTTACAACGAGAGTTGCGAGTGCTTCGCCTTCGACATCTTCAGCGATGATCAAAAGTGGTTTACCTGATTGCATTACTTTCTCAAGTACTGGCAACATTTCTTGAACTGATGAAATCTTTCCTTGGGTAAGAAGAATGTATGGTTCTTCAAGGACTGCTTCTTGACGTTCGGGATCTGTCACGAAATATGGTGAGAGATAACCTTTGTCAAATTGCATACCTTCGGTGAAGTCAAGGTCCATTCCAAATGTGTTTGACTCTTCAACGGTTACAACTCCGTCTTTGCCGACTTTATCGATAGCTTCAGCGATTACTTCACCAACTGTTTCATCTGCTGCTGAGATTGATGCCACGTTAGCTATTTGATCTTTTGAATCTGCTACTTGTTGAGCTTGTGAACCGATAGATTCAACGGCTGCGTCAACAGCTGCTTGTATTCCCTTTTTGAGGACCATTGGGTTGGCTCCTGCAGCTACGTTTCGCAAGCCTTCTTTTACCATGGCTTGAGCGAGAACAGTCGCTGTGGTAGTTCCATCACCAGCAACATCATTAGTTTTTGTTGCTACTTCCTTGACGAGTTGTGCACCCATATTTTCAAATGGGTCTTCCAATTCAACTTCTCTGGCGATTGAGACACCGTCATTGGTTATTGTTGGAGCACCGAACTTTTTGTCAAGAACGACATTACGACCTTTAGGGCCAAGAGTTACTTTTACCGCATCTGCGAGGTGGTTAACACCAGCCTCTAGTTTGCGGCGTGCATCTTCATCAAATTTAAGAATTTTTGACATGTTACCTACCTATTTCACTATGGCGAGAACGTCGCGTGCTGAAAGGATTAATAGTTCTTCGCCGCCACTGCTTATTTCAGTGCCGCCGTATTTTGCATACACAACAGTGTCTCCGACCTCGACGTCAACTGGGATAAGTTCCCCAGTTTGTTCGGATCGCTTGCCTGGGCCTACTGCCAAGACTTCACCTTGTTGTGGTTTTTCTTTTGCTGTATCTGGAATGACCAATCCGCTTGCTGTTGTTTCTTCGGATTCGCCAGGTCGGACTACGATCCGATCTTCCCGTGGGTGCAAATTCATCTTCTAGTACTCCTCGCACACTAAAAAGTTAATTGTTATAAAAAGTCTTGGGGCTATATGTGACCCCGAAACTACTTGTTTAACGATAGAAGCAAGGTTGCATTTTCCAAACCTTCTAGGGCGATGTTTAGGGAGAATTCGCAAAATGAATGTTGCGTCTTATCGTATTCGTTTTGGCTTTGATCCCTTTATGCTTGCCCGCTCCATTACTCGTATATGAGGAGAATAGTCGCTTGTCGCATAATGTTGCACAGCTTGATTATCCCAAAAGGCTATGGAATTCTTTTCCCATTTGAAGCGGCAGGAGTATTCAAGAACTTCGAACTCCCTACACAAGGCGTCTATAAGTTCAAACCCTTCCTTTTCGTCGTAACCTTCAATGCCGTTTACAAAGATTCGGTTGACATACAGAAGAGGTTTTCCTGTTTGGTGATGATTAATTACAACTGGATGCTTAACTAGTGGATACATTTCTCGCATCTCAGCAAGCTTTTCCTTTGGTACTTGACGACCAAATGCTCGCAAGAAATCATGGACAGCATTTAGGGAGTCAATTTCATCTTTCATCTCCTGTGTTAGGCCCTCATATGCTGCATTTGCATCGACGAAAAGTGTGTCCCCACCAATTGGAGGTATTTCAATAGCTCTAAGAATTGCCCCTTGAGACGGCGTTTCTCTCCAAGTGACATCGTGATGCCACTGGTTCTCATATCCTGCTGCATTCGCATTCTTTTCAAATCTAACAAGCTCTGGTGTTTCTGTGTTGGGTGGCAAAAAGGGATGTATTTCCAACTCACCAAAGCGTTGCGCGAAACGTATTTGTTGTTCTGACGTGATTTCTTGATTACGAAAGAAGATTACCTTGTAGTCCCAAAGTGCCTGTTGGATTTCACTGACTACTTCATCTGGGAGTTCTTGAGAAAGGTCAACACCGACAAGTTCTGCTCCAATGGTGGGCGATAGTTGTTTGACATCGAAATATTCCCACGTCAGGGACTGCAAACGCTCCCGTTCGGCAAATATATGACTCTGAGGGCCCATCGTTCTGCTATATCCAGGAAGGTAGACTCTTCCTGGTAGACCTACTCCAGGATCTTTATCAGCAAGAATCTCCACATCTTCTTTAGCGTTAAGTGTGTCGGACATCCCACCCCCTTAATTAATGCCTTCCATTAATAATTCTAACACCTGCCCAATTAATGTCAACCAGGGGGTTCTACGGGTTCTATTCCTAGATCAAGGTAGGTCGCTATTGGATAATAGAAAATCCCACGAGCTTCTATTAGAGGTCGCGCTATTTCCCCTCGATCCACAAGTGTTGAGACTGCAACAACTTTTGCACCGGTCTCTTCAACTGCATCAATTGCTTTAAGGAGTGAACCCCCGGTTGTTATCGCATCTTCGATAACCAAGCAACGGTCGCCACTACCTATTGGCGAACCTTCGATAAGTTTGTTCGTTCCTCTCCCCTTTGGTTCTTTACGGACAAAGAACCATCGACAGCGTTGAATTCCAGCTATTCCTATAGTTAAAGCATCCGCGCCAAGTGTGGGACCACCGACAACATCAAACTCAATACCCTGAAGCAAAATTCCATCAACGATCGCTCTGCTAGCAATTTCGAGATCATCAAAGTGCGCTGTGGCGAGTTTTCCGTCAACAAAATCCTGGCTCATGGCGCCTGAAGCCAGTTGGATTGGTTCGGGAAGTTTCTTTAGGCCCTTTTGTTTGATGATGTCGATAGCTTGAGATCGCAAACTACTCATACATTCCTATTTCTTCGTTAATTACTTCTGCGTTAGTCATTCATTGTCCCTATGTATTGGACGCTGTCCCGGTCGACAACAGTTGCGATGCTTCGCTCAAGCACTGCATTAAATAGGTTAACAGCTCTCTCATTGGGCTGATCAGCGGTAACTGCAGTATTTCCCCAATTGACGAGCCAGAAGAGGTGTGCAGTGTCTATTTGGCGGACAAGATCGTCAAACGTTTCGTGCCCCGCATTATTACTTTGCATCACATCAAAATACTTTTGTAGTAACGAGATTTCTTCGTTTCGGCGTAAATCAATGTCTAAGTTACACCCTAGGAATGGCGCTATGTCTCCCGAGCCATTTCCTCGCCCGACAAGTTGGAAGTCAATCACAACTACCTTTGGCACTGTTTCGGCATCATCAAACAAGAGATTATCTAATCGGAAATCATTGTGGGTGAGCGTACGACTCTGTTCAGCCCAGCTGATCAGCCAGTTTGAGACCTCGGGAATGAATTCTTCTAATTTTGGTGGTAGCCAGTCGGGATATAGATGCCCGTACGTGTCCATGACAGTTGGCCATGATTGTTCATACAATCCCTGTAGCCCCATATTAATGGGACTATCTAGTGGAGGAACCCACTCCATGGCCGTTAGTTCTTCGCTATCCCACCATCGAGCATGAATATTGGCAGCCGTTTCCATAACGGAGACAGCATCGGGTAAATTCGCACCGGCAAGGTGGTCACCTGACCTGTAATGGCCTACATCTTCAAGCAGTAGAGCATAATTAGCGTTATCTGAGTCTCGCCCGTTGTAATAGGCTTCAGGAATTCGTATCTCAAGCTTTGATGCGACCTGTTCGTAAAATAATGACTCTCGTTCATATACGCCAAGCATTACCCCAAGAGGTTTAAGGGCACCGTCAGTTGTGGGTATCTTTGCGATGACTGTTTGTGGGCCCTCATTTCCTTCGTCGTATGAAAGATAGAGTCTGGCTAGTTCTCCAAGGAATCCTTCCCCTACCGCTATCCTCTCTGCACGTACTTCCGTTACTGGTCCATGACCTCTGCCATCATGTTCAAAAGCAGTCGTTAACCATTGAGCAGTAAAGTCATCAAGTGAGATAGGTATTTCAAAGTCCATTCTTCTTACTTAGTAAAGGCAAATGATGTAATCAAGCCGAGGAGGAAATATCTCTCAGGCTTCATTATGATTCTGACATGGTTGACGCAGTTACCTTAGGTGCAGATGGAGTCGTAAGATGCGCATGGCCAGGGGATGATGGACTATACGTCCAATACCATGATCAAGAGTGGGGGTACCCAGAAGGTAACGACATGAAGTTATTTGAAAAAATTTGTCTCGAAGGGTTTCAGGCTGGTTTGGCTTGGATAACTATTCTTCGCAAACGCGAACATTTTCGAGAAGCTTTTTCTAGTTTCGATTTCAATAAGATTTCACGGTACGGGGAAAAGGAAATCCAAGCACTTAAAAGTAACGCTGGTATTGTCCGGCACGAAGGCAAAATCAGGTCGGTGATCAATAATGCTCATCGTGCTAAAGAACTCATCACGGAACAGGGTTCGCTGAAGAATTATTTCTGGTATTTCAGTCAATTCGTCACTGACGGACCTTATGAAGAAATACCGGCACATACAGCGCTGTCTGAAGCAATAAGTAAAGATCTTAAAGACCGAGGATGGACTTGGGTAGGGCCGACTACCGTGTATTCATTGATGCAAGCAACTGGGATTGTTAATGACCACCATCTTGAATGTGATCTTTACAAAATTGTTCAATCGAAGAGAGAATCTTTTATGCGAAGCTTGCAAAACTGATTTGAAAAATTTGTGACTGCCTTGATGAATAGTTCCGAGTAGCCTATGAACGTGGAACATTCAGGGGACCCTTTCATCAAAGATTCAATGCGTGAATTTGGAGAAACTATTTTTGCGGAAATGTCTGCACTTGCCGTAAAGACAGGTGCTATCAATCTTGGACAGGGATTTCCAGATACCGATGGCCCACGAGAAATAGCTGAATTAGCAATAACTGCAATTAGAGATGGTCATAACCAATACCCACCAGGATTGGGTATTAAAAAGCTTAGAGACGCTATTTCACATCACCAAATGCGTTTCTACGGTTTGGAGTTTGACTCTGAAACCGAAGTCCTCGTAACCGCTGGTGCGACTGAAGCAATTGCGGCATCTCTATTAGCGATATGTGAACAAGGAGATGAAATAATAACCTTTGAACCATATTACGATTCATACGCTGCCTCAATCGCTTTAGCAGGCGGCGTGCGTCGCGTGATCACACTCAATACTCCCGATTACAGCTTTAGTATTGATGACCTGGAGAAATTAATTACTGCGAAAACAAAAGCCATATTGCTGAATTCACCACACAATCCGACGGGAAAAGTATTTACTCATAATGAGTTAAGCCAGATAGCGAACCTTTGCATTGAACATGATTTAGTAGCGATATGTGATGAGGTGTATGAACATCTTGTTTTCGAAGGACAGCATATCCCTTTAATCCAGTATCCCGGTATGCGCGATAGAACGATTCAAATCTCGTCAGCAGGCAAAACTTTCAGTTTCACCGGTTGGAAAATTGGGTGGGTCTGCGCACAGCCAGCTCTTTTAGATACTGTTCGGACAGCGAAACAATTCCTAACGTACGTAAATGGGGCCCCGTTCCAACATGCTATTGCCGAAGCTCTTAACCTACCTGACCACTACTTTGATAACTTCCTTGAAGATATGAGAGTTAAACGTGATTGTTTATCACAAGGATTAGAAAAGGCTGGTTTGACTACATTTACTCCGCAGGGAACCTACTTCGTTACGGCTGACATTGAGAACCTTGGGTACGAAGACGGTAAACAGTTCTGTTTGGACCTGCCGGTTCAGTGTGGTGTTGTTGCAGTCCCTAACGTTGTCTTCTATGACAATAAAGACCTCGGGAGCACGTTAATCAGGTTTGCTTTCTGCAAAAGGCTTGATGTCCTTGAGGAAGCTGTTGAACGATTACAGACTTTAGAGAGCCTCTCATGAAAGTAGCGGGCATACAGCACGACATCGTGTGGGAGGATAAAGAAAGAAACTTTACAAATCTGCGGCCCCTAATATCTCAGGCTGCAGAAACAGCGCCAGATTTGATTATCCTCACGGAACTTTTTAGTACTGGCTTCTCAATGAATACGGAAATGATTAGCGAGGGCATAGACGGCCCTAGCATCTCCTTCCTCATGAATGAAGCCGAAAGGACTGGAATCCCGATATGTGGTTCTGTGCCTGCAACGACTGATAGGTTCAAAGAACCACATAACTTTCTTGTTGTGGCCTATCCAAACAATTCAATGGAATCGTATGCCAAGAAGCATCTGTTTACGTTCGCTAAAGAGGACAATCATTATGTTCCCGGTCATGAGACACTTACGTTAAATATCGCTGGAACGGCAATTAGTTTTTTTATTTGTTTTGACCTACGTTTTGCGCCTGATTTCTGGGATTTGGCACCGACAACAGATTTATATGTTGTTATTGCTAATTGGCCTAAAACTCGAGCACACCATTGGAAATCTTTACTCACTGCGCGCGCCATTGAAAATCAGGCTTATGTGATGGGGGTCAATAGAGTCGGGTCGGGTGATGGCATAAGTTACTCAGGTGATTCACGCCTAATTGACCCACTTGGCGATGAGGTTGTAGTCGCTAATTCAGCTGCGACTGAAATAATCGTAGGCGAAGTGAGTTCCTCAGTTGTCTCAGAGGTTCGTAGTCAATACCCGTTTCTTGATGACCGGAGTCAGTGATCTTTCATTCCTCAGCGATCATGATGACTTTCCCATCCCTATTTCCGATAATGATTTTTCCATCCCATACAGCCGGAGTGGCCTCCAAACAACCATTACCTACAGGGAAGCGCCAAAGTCGCTCAGGTTTTATACTTGTGTCTTTCACGTCGTAAGCGTTCAGGAAGCCACTGCAATCGGCTTGCAGTAGAACGTCATCGATCACGACAGGGGAACTCCACAAGGGGCCTTGAATGAGGAATTCCCAACGGATGTCACCGGTGATCTTATCTATTCCTATAACTCGTGCGGAGTCGGTAACAATAATGACTAAATCTTTGTGCAGAGCTGCTGTCGCCCAAACACCATCTGGTAGTTCAGCATTATCAAATATTGACCAAACGAATGGATCATCGGGATTGGAGGGGTCTAATTTGATGAACTGCCCTACTTGAAATGAGCGATTGAATCCTCTTTCATATTCAACGCCTACATATAAATATCCTTCTTCATCTACAACTATTGTTGCGTCTACATCGTCCCCAACCCAGTATCGAAAATTACGGACAGGGTCTTCACCTACTGAAAGCAATGACAAGTCCCATCCTTGGACAAGGCCTCCAGAATTTGCGAAATATGCAGTATCTCCACTGATGGCAACGGAACCCTCGATAGAGACATTACTTCCAACGGTATTTATCAAGTCATCGTCATATCCAGGTACAGCGAAGACGAGTTCTGGCTCAGCCATTACGAAACCGTCTTCGTCATATGACCTGTTGAGTTTAATGATGTGAAATACGGAATTCTCTCCGCCTATGAAGAGATAATCATTTATTACGAGCGGTGCGCCATCCCAATCATTATTCCATACGCTTCCTTCAACGGTGTCTGAGTCAAGGCTCCAAAGAACTAGTGGTTCCCCCCTGTCTATCGCCACGAGCCGAAGTAAGTCATCTCTTCCACCGGTGTATACAATCGGAAAACCGTCTGGGTCTACAGTCACTGACCCCTTGATGATGTCATCTGTTTGCAACGGCTTTAGGAGCTGGTTTCCTGTATCAGCATCAAGGAAATGAATAGCTCCGTCTAAAGCACCAAAGATAGTCCACGTGATGCCATCACGTTCAAAAATTGCTGGTTGCCCTGTCCATCCAAGGCCGCACCATTCCTCGTTCTGATAATCAAGCATGGTGGTGCCACACAGCAGAGAGTTACGAGGGTATTGCCATTTCAATTCAGGATTTCTAGGTATTGGGCCTGTTCCATAAAAGGTTCGTGTTGGATTTCCGCGAAAAGTAAGCAATCCTTCGACTGTTGTCCCCCAAGGTGAACCTACTGATAGGGGATCAACCCAACCTGGGTAAGGGTCTGGGGAGATCATCACAGTCGGTTCAGGTTCTGGTTCGAGAGGGGCTTCAACTTCCGGTATATCAGTTAGTATGGGCGTTGGAATAGCTTCAGGAGTTTGAAAAACTTCTTCTATTGACTTCGTTGATTGCGTCAAAAGCCAGATCCATGCTCCGACCGCCGCTCCAAGGGCAAGCAGGAAAATAGGTGCCATCCAGCGCAGAATTCTGTTGCTAGTTGATTGGGTCGGTTTGGCGTAGCGAGGAATATATGGTTCCAAATTGGACTCTTATCGGCCTTTAAATTGAGCTGATCTTCGTTCAACAAATGACGCAACTCCCTCTTTGGCATCATCTGATGCTAACAATTTCGATTGAACTGACCCCATAGCATTAACAGTTGCCTTGAACCCCTCATCAATCCAGCGCTTTGATGACGCTTTTGTTTCTTGTACCGCTAGTGGCGCCATTTCACAGATCCTTGCTGCAAGATCCAACGCTCTTGTCAATTCAGACCCAGCCGGAACTATCTCCTGAACAAGCCCGATCCGGTATGCTTCTTCAGCATCAAATTCATCACATGTAAGAAGGTGATACATAGCATTGCCCCACCCTCCACGTTCAACGAAACGAATGGTAGCCCCACCAGTAGCGTGTATTCCGCGAGCTGGTTCTAGCTGAGAGAAACGGCAATTATCAGCAGCGATGATTATGTCGCCAGCTAGAGCAAGCTCAATGCCGAATGTGTAGGTGATTCCCTTCACGGCAGTAATAATAGGTTTTCTGCATGCACGCCCTAATGCCATGGGATCTACGCGGGAACTCTGATCGGTATGAGATCTGTCATTTGAAGACATTCTGTCTGTCCATTTTGGCAAGTCAAGACCAGCTGTGAAATGGTCACCATGAGCGAATAAAACACCTACCCATAGTTCATCATTAGTATCAAGTTCTGTCATTGCATCGACAAGTTGAGTCGCCATGGTTGGGGTATAACCGTTTAGTTTTTCTGGACGATTTAACCCTATGAGAAAAATGTGATCCTTTACTTCTGTTGTTATTGAACCTTCGTTATCAGTCATACAATGACATTAGTGCCTTTGCCTACAGTTTTGTCAACAACTCATTATGGGTGATTAGTCGTCGTTTACTACTCGAAATGCTCTTTGGAGAAGAGGATTCTCTTCACCGGGTTGCATATCCTGTTCTTCATCCCAAAATGTACCTTGCGTTACTTCTTCGTCTGAATAATCATCTGGCACCACATGCAGGAAAGCGTCTTCGAATGGCTCAGAAACGAGTTCTTCTATAGGGGCAGTAGCCTCTTCGAGATCAATGCTTACTGGGGCTGTAATTTCCTGTTGCGCATGAGCATCCTCAATAGGGATTTCTATACTAATTTCAGGTTCTTGGTAGGCATCTTGCAGTATCTCAGCTTCGGCTTTGGCCTCAGCTTCTTTACGCTTCATCGCCTTTTTTGACTTTCTCGCTTTTTTGCGACCCGTGGATCGCTCATCAACGAGTTCCCAACCTTGTGGAACGGTAACTCTGGCTGCATGAATTTCACATAAAGCTGAGCCATCTATAGCCCTATCGTGATCAGTATCGACAATCCAAGCTTTCCGGCTTTGCGGAACCATGAGAAGCACACAGTCCGCTTCCCTGGCACATCCAACTCGGTTACAAAAGTCAGTTCTTTCCACGTGAAAAAAGTACCTCATCAACGCTTCAAGAGTTGTGACTATGAACGAAAAATTTATAATTTTCTAGAAATCAGTGACATAAATGACTGACACAATGCTGTTCTGGACGAAGCGATCTCACTTTTAAAGAGGTGAATGTTCGCTTTTCACTTAAGATGATAATGACGAAGGAGGCATGATCATTTCTTGGATTTCACCTGAAACACTCTCACAACAATTTGCATTATGCGGAGTAACCGAAGCTTCCTATGTTGTTGTATTGACCGACAATTTAGTCACTGATCTGGTTCAAGCGAACAATCAGGATGGTCTCCAGAAACTGGGCTGCCGTGTTGATATCTTCAACATCCAGTGGAATCAGAAGGAGACAACGTCAATCAAGCTTCAAAGTGAAAGCCTTCGTGGTGCTTTAACTCAAGCTGATTTAGTCATTGACCTCACCAATAGCCTCACAAATGAAATACTTGAGAATTCTCCTCTAAATCAGAAACGAATCCTTTGCATTCAAACTTCCGAATTTGAACCTTACAGCCATTCAATGACTAGCGCAGGGGTGTTACAACGATCGAACCGAATACATACTCTGTTGCTCAACACGGATCATATATCAATCAACTCTGAAGCTGGAACGAATCTAATGTTCGGCATTGATGCATTAAGTCACGACAGCTATACCGGAGTACCAAAAGGAGAAGGAGATCTGGCGATCTGGCCTACCGGCTATTTAAACTTTTCCGCTGATGCAACTGGGTTAGAGGGAGAGATTGTTCTTATGCCCGGCGATATCGTAAACGATGCTCTTCATCTAGTGAAAAGCCCTGTTGTATTGCAAATTCGTGGAGGGAATATTATTGAAATAGTTGGGGAATCAAGCGATGCAAATCTTTTAAAAGCCCAACTCGAATCCTTTGCAGACCGTGAGCATGCATACATGTTGAAAGGATTCTCTATTGGTTTACTTTATTTTAGAGGTGACTGCTTTTCTGGCCCATTTGATCCTAAAAAAGTAAATGCTATCGATACAACTCTTCGAGGCGGCTGGACCACTCTGAACTTTGGTAATGACATAGCAAACTCACTCGCTGTGACACTGACATCCCCCAACTTGCTATTTGATAATGTTGAGGTTTTCCTTAACGGAGACTTTGCTGCCACCATGGAACCTGATATCTACGAGTTAGCGTTAATGGGTCTCTAACACATTTATAATTCTGCGAAATAGCAATATATTTAAGTCAAAATTGATCTGGACCAAAATAGATTCGTGCGGTAGCCTGCCCACTAGGACACGATAAAGGGATGAAATGAAAATATTTTTGTGCGCCATCGTAGGTGCTTCATTTTTATTAGGTGCTTGTGGAAGTAGTGACTCAAATGACGATCCGCCGGCTACAACCGAAGTTGAAGTGCCTATTGAAACACAAGAAGAAGTTACTGAAACGCCCGTTGTTGTTGAACCCACGCCTACAGCAGAAATTGTAATACCTACTCCTGCTCCATTAATCCATACAGTTCAACCAGGTAATTCATTAAGTCAGATAGCGCAAAGTTATGGAGTTCCCATTGAGCTTCTTGCTGCGGAGAATGGAATTGAAGATTACAACCTCATACAAGTAGGTCAGGAAATTGTAATTCCGCTTATTGAAGATGAGGAAGAGTAGTTACGCTTCCTGTTTAAACTAACTCTCAGTGATTTGAACCGAATGAATCACAACGTCAGTTACAGGTCTATCTCCGGGCTGAGTTTGTACTCGCTGCATTTCGTCGACAACTTCTAACCCTTTTACAACTTTTCCAAATAAGGAATACTGAGGAGGTAACCCTACTCCGCTTTGGCCAGTCACGATAAAGAATTGGCTTCCATTAGTATTGGGCCCTGCATTAGCCATTGCGATAGAACCAATTTCGTATCTACCTGGTGCGGGAAGTTCATCCTCAAAACGATAACCAGGTCCTCCCCGTCCGGAACCCTCTGGACATCCACCCTGGCACATAAACCCATTAATAATTCTGTGAAAGATCAAACCATCGTAATAGTGGTACCGAGAAAGAAAGACAAAGTTATTCACAGTAAGGGGGGCGTTCACAGCATCTAAATGGATGATCATGTCTCCCATTGATGTCTCCATCGTAGCTGTGTAGTTTTTAGTGGTGTCTATACACATAGGTGGCTGCTCTGCGAATTGAGTTATTCTTTCGCTGGAACCGTCTGCATTCGGGCAATTAGTCATAAGTTTCCTTTATAGTTATGTTTTGACGTAACCCTAGCCTGCAATTTTTATTTGACCACACCATCCGCTGCTTATGTCCATTATGAATCTACGATCCGCATATGGCGCACAAATCTCGACGTGGAAAAATTCGCAAGATACGACAAAAGCGAATGACCATATCATGCGCAGTCTGCGATGTGACATGGAGAGGGAAACCTGGGGACTCCTGCTGGAGCTGCGGCAACAAGCAAACGACGATTGCTGTTCCGGACCAAGTAAAGATTGTCTCTTAAAACGGGAGGCGGCCAGTTGATGATCTAACCCCCGATGATCATCAACTGTTTAGAGCCACCCGTTTAACTCCCTAATGGTTTGTAGCCCCCCGGTCAACTAACCATCTTGGAGTCGAAGAAGTATGTGTCATATGTCACAGTACACAATCTTTGAGTCGAAAGACAACATTTACGAAAAAAACTCTTCATCATAGCCATGCATGAAAATTAGATCTTACTAAGATTAGTCATGATGTCTTCCAATGTATTGATTCCAGGTGCAGTTGTAGTCGTGTGCTTACTCATAACTTTTGCGATTTCGTTAGGGGCCCGAGAAAAGCCTCAGCCAAAAGTCTTTCAATTGCGAGTCCCGCAGAAGAAGAAAAGGCGCAATCAATCTGATGACCTTCCTGTTGAACAAAAATATGACAGCAATCCT
>ENA-OSEY01000802-OSEY01000802.1-marine-metagenome-genome-assembly--contig:-NODE-802-length-22150-cov-3.042541_pt1 | contig 22150 bp, 23 predicted proteins | sample MGYA00248465_ERZ534230 | MGnify/ENA primary metagenome ERZ534230 (study PRJEB26409, sample SAMN06344110) | marine metagenome | isolation source: Sea water from surface | place: Atlantic Ocean:Southern...
GGCCATTTTTTTATTAGCAAACTTATCAATATAAGTATGGCAAATCCCGTCTAAATGAGAAAATACAGGTATATTACTTTTTTCCCTTACTGTTTTAATAAGTTCTTTTCCTCCTCTTGGGACTAAAACATCAATATATTTATTCATCTTTAGTAACTGATTTACTGAGGTTCTGGAATAATTTTTAAGTGAGGATACAATATTTGCATTTAAAGAAGTTTTTTTTAAAGTATTTTTTATTATTTCTATTATAATTTCATTTGTATGTTTAGCTTCTTTTCCTCCTTTTAATATTACAGCATTACCAGATTTTATACATAAGCAGGCTACATCACATGCAACATTTGGTCTTGATTCAAATATTACAGCGATTACTCCTAATGGTACTGATACTTTAGTTATTTTTAAACCATTAGGTCTTAATTTTTTTATAAGTTCTTTTCCAATGGGGTCTTCGAGTTTAGATATATTGATAACATCTTTAGCCATACTTTTAATGCGTTCTTCATTTAGTAGGAGTCTGTCAAGAAGTGGCGAAGGAATTTTATTTTTTTTTGCAGCTATATAGTCTTTTTTATTTGCCGTAGTTATTTTATTTATAGATTTTAATAGTTGATCAGCAATTAATTTTAAAGCAATATTTCTTTCTTTATTTGAAGAGATTGCTAATTTATATGAAGCATTTTTAGCTTTTTTACAAATGAGTTCTATATTATTTAATTTCTTAATCATATTAGTTTTTTAATACCATATCATCTCTATGAATTATAACATCTCTAGAATGATATCCTAACAAATTTTCTATTTCATTACTTTTTGCCCCTGCTATAATCTTAGCATCTTTTGCTGGATAAGCAGTTATACCTACACATATGATTTGTTTTTTTTTACTTAATACATTGATAATATCACCTTTATAAAAAGAGCCTGAAACTGATATAATTCCAGCAGGTAACAAGCTTGCTCCATTTTTTAATGCTTTTTCAGCACCATTATCAATTGTAATATTACCTTTTATTTTTATTTGAGAGGAAATCCATTTTTTTCTAGCTGTTTTAGGACTTGTGTCAGTTAAAAATAAAGAAAAGTTTGCTTTTTGCATAATAGAACTAATTGGTCGTAATTTATTTCCTCTAGTTATAATCATATTGCACCCAGCAGCTAAAGCAATTTTAGCAGCTTTTATTTTTGTTTTCATACCACCTACTGCTATGGAAGAGGAAGTATTTTCTGCTTTCTTTTCTATCGATTTAGTAATTCTTTTTATATACTTTATAAGTAAAGCATCACTACTTTTTTTAGGATTAGATGTATATAATCCATCAACATCTGATAAAATTATTAATAAATTTGAGCTAGTAATTTGAGCTACTCTGGCTGCTAATTGATCATTATCTCCATAGCGCAACTCTTGAGTAGCTACCGAGTCATTTTCATTAATTATTGGTATGCTATTTAGTTTAAGTAATGATTCTATAGTATTTCTAGCGTTTATGGCACTACTTCTAATCTCAGCATCTAAATGCGTTAGTAAAATTTGACCACATTGTTTTTTATATTTTAAAAAGGCTTTTTTCCAGGCATTTATAAGTAACACTTGACCTACTGATGAAGCTGCCTGTTTTTCAGACACTTTTAAATTATTTTTTTTAAAATTTAGGCTTTTTTTTCCTAATGCTAGAGCGCCAGAAGAAACTAATAATATTTCTTTTCCTGCTTCGTTTAAATTTATAATTTCTTTAACTATTCTATTTAAAATGATTTCATTTATAAGATTCTTATCATCACTCCTAATAAGAGCAGAACCAACTTTTATAACTATTCTTTTAGAATCACTTAAAATTTTTTTTTCTAAGGCTGCCATTTTTTCTTATCAAATTGTTTGTTTTTATTTTTTTCAGATAATAATAGTTTTTTTAAAGCAATTAAGCTATTTAAATCATTGATAGATATAGAAATTACATTTTTATTAAAATAGTTTTTCAATTGCTTAGAATATTTAGCAACTTGGATGTCACTAATTAAGTCAGATTTTGTTAAAACTAATATTTCTTTTTTTTCTTTTAGACCAGATCCATATTTTGATAACTCTTCTCTAATAATTTCATAATTTTTTTTAATATTTTTTTTGCTGCAATCTAAAAAATGTAATAGTACTTTACATTTTTCTACATGACCTAAAAATTTAAGTCCTAATCCTGTTCCAGAACTCGCATTTTTTATAATTCCTGGAATATCAGCAATGACTAACTCCTCATAATTCTCATAAGAAACTACACCCAAGTTAGGGTGTAAAGTAGTAAAGGGATAGTCTCCTATTTTAGGATTAGCGTTAGTTATAGACTTTAAAAAACTAGATTTGCCTACGTTTGGCAAACCAATTATTCCAACATCTGCTATTAAGTTTAATCTTAGTCTGACCCACATAGCGTTTCCAGGATGCCCTGGGTTTGATTTTTTTGGAGCCACATTTCTAGATGATTTGAATTTGAAATTTCCAAATCCTCCTTTACCCCCTTTCAAAATCATAATTTCTTCAAACTCTTTATTCAACTCTAAAAGCTTTGTAGATTTGTCATCAGTATACACTGAAGTACCACAGGGAACATCAATAAATAGAACTTTCCCAGAAGACCCTTTTTTTCTTTTACCAGACCCGTCTTTGCCTCTATTTGCTTTAAAATGCTGTTTGTATCTAAAATCTACTAGGGTATTTTTGTTGCTGACTGCTCGGAATACTATATCACCGCCATTACCGCCATCTCCGCCATCAGGCCCACCATATTCAATATATTTTTCTCTTCTAAAGCTAACACAGCCATTACCTCCGGCTCCTGATTGCAAAAAAATTTTAGCTTCGTCTAGAAACTTCATTAAGATTAATTATTGACAGAAACAAACTTCTTTCCAGATGATTTAGTTGAGAACTTTACCTTACCCTCTATAAGTGCAAAAATAGTATGATCTTTACCAATTCCAACATTTTCTCCAGGGTAGTATTTAGTTCCTCTTTGTCTTATTATGATATTACCGGGAATTACTTTTTCCCCGCCAAATTTTTTAACTCCTAATCTTCTACCTGCTGAATCTCTTCCATTTCTAGAACTACCACCTGCTTTTTTATGTGCCATATTCTATTCCTTTTTTGGTTTAGGTTGTTTAGTTTTTAAAACTTTTTTACTGCTTGCTTCTTTTTTTATTGAGTCAGTATTTTTTTTAGCAACTGAAACTTTTTTTTTATTATCTTTACCGATACTTTTACCATCTAGCAATATATCGTTAATTTTAACAACTGATAAACTTTGTCTATGTCCGTTTAGCCTTCTGGAATTATGTCTTCTTCTTTTTTTGAAAACCAATACCTTTTTATCTTTTTTATTTTCTAGAATTTCAATTTTCACCTCAACGTTGTTTAAGTAAGGTGATCCTATGTAGTCTTTATTATCCACATTGCATGCAAGAACCTCTTTTAGGCTAAGAGTTTTACCTTTATCTTGCCCAAGGTAGTCTAGCTTTATAATATCACCAGTCTGAACCTTGTATTGTTTACCACCGTTTTTGAGCACAACAAACATAATTTACCTTAAAAAAAATAATATTAATATATACCTGTTAACACCAGTGTAAACAAGAGAAAAATTATTTTTATTTATAAAAATATTAAGGTATAAGTTAATTATGAGAAATTTACATATACCGTCAAGATCACCTATTTATAGTAAAAATGCTATGGTAGCAACTTCACATCCTCAAGCTACTATGAAAGCCTTGGAAATAATTAAAAAAGGCGGTAATGCTGTTGATGCTGCTGTAACAGCTGCATCAGTGCTAGCTGTAGTGGAAGCTCATTCTACAGGAATTGGAGGAGACTGTTTTTGTATTTTTTATAGTAATAAAGATAAAAAAGTAGTTGCATTAAATGGATCGGGAAATCTACCAAGTAAAGTTAATTATGATAATATAATTAAAACAGAAGACAATCTTATAGACCCTTATTCTCATAGTGCAATTACCGTACCTGGAGCAGTCGCAGCGTGGTGTAAATTAGTTAAAGATTATGGGAATTTAGAGTTAGCAGATATTTTAAGTCCGGCAATAAAATTAGCAAAAGAAGGTTATGTGGTGGCTGATGTCATAGCTGATATGTGGAAGAGAGAAGAGGATAAATTAAAAGTTGATAAAGATGCTAAAAGAATATTTTTGAAAAATGAGAAAGCGTATAAAATTGGAGAAATTCATAAACAGGAACAACTTTCTGAAACTTTAGAGTATATAGCAAAAAATGGTAGGGATGGCTTTTATGATGGATATGTTGCCAAAGATATAATAACTAAAATTAACAAGTTAGGAGGGCAACTATCACTTGAAGACTTAGCAAACTTTCAAGCTGAATATGTGGATCCTATTAAAATAGATTATAATGGATATCAAGTATACGAATGCCCTCCAAATGGTCAGGGTATTGTAGCCTTAATGATGTTAAATATCTTATCTAATATAGATATCAATAAATACGAACCTAATGATTATAGAAGAATACATATTGAAGCTGAAGCTACTAAGTTGGCTTTTCTTCATAGAAACAAATATTTAGGCGATCCTAACTTTACTGAAATACCTGTTCAAAAAATGTTGTCTAAAGATTATGGAATGCATTTAAGTAATAAGATTAAAGAAGATTCTGTATTAGAGAATTTAGATATAAAAAAATTAGAAAATAATAAAGATACTGTATATATTAGTGTTGTAGATAATGAGGGTAATTTTGTTTCTTTTATTAACTCAATTTTTCATCCTTTTGGAAGTGGAATAGTAACAGAAAATACAGGAATATTACTACATAATAGAGGAGCTTCTTTTAACTTGGATCAAAATCATCCAAACTTTTATATGCCCTTAAAAAAACCAATGCATACTATTATTCCTGCACTATTAATGAAAAATAATAGACCAATTATGCCTTTTGGGGTTATGGGAGCACACTATCAACCAGTTGGGCAAGTTCATTTTTTAACCAATGTATTAGATTATGGTATGGATGTACAAATGGCTTTAGATCATTCACGATCTTTCTATTTTGATAATAATTTAGCACTTGAGAAAACTATTTCTTTAGAAAATTTTGACAAGTTAGAAAAATTAGGACATAAAGTTACTTACTGTGACCTTCCTCATGGAGGAGGGCAAGCTATTTTACTTAGAGATAATGGTGTATTAGTTGGTGGTTCAGATCCAAGGAAAGATGGATTAGCTTTGGGATTTTAATAACACTTAATCAACATAACAATTATTTTCAACAGCAAAAAATTTTGATAATGCAAATATGGTATTGATTGTAGGTATATTTGTATTGGTTAAATTTCCTAATTCTACAAGTGATTTAATCAGAGCATTTAATTCTAAAGGTTTTTTTTCCTCAAAATCTTGTAAGGTAGAGGTTTTATGATCACCAACCAGTCTTGCTCCTTCAATTCTTTTTTCTATATCTAACTTCATTGGAATATTTAATTTTTGAGCTATATCATTAGCCTCAGTCATCATATTAAATATTATATTTTTAGTTTCTTGGGTTTCACACATTTTCTTTAAGGTTGCTTTAGTAATTATAGATAAAGGATTAAAAGAGCTATTGCCAATTAATTTTAACCAAATATCACTTCTTATATTTTTACTAATAGGTGCTTTTATTCCAGCAGACATGAAAAGTTTTGATAATCCTTCAACTCTTTTAGTTTTTAAATTATCTGGTTCACCAAGAATTAACCTTTTGCCTTCAACATGTTCAATGATACCTGGACTTTTTATAAATGCTGCTGGATAAACTACACATCCTATCACCCTAGAGGGTTTAAAAAATTTCCACTGAAATTCATTTGGGTCTACTGATCGTAATTGATAATTATCGTAATTTCCTCCAAACTTATAGAAGAACCACCAAGGAACCCCATTTAAGGTAGGTAATATTACAGATGACTCATGTAATAGTTGACTAACATGTTTGGCTGTATTATTAGCGGAATGGGCTTTTAAGCCATTAATTACTAAATCAAATTTTCCTATATCTGAAATATCCTGATACACATCAAACTTTTGACAAATATCTAAATTATATTCTTTGCTTTTGAATACTAGTCCATTTTTTTTAATTTCATTGTAGTGTTCTCCTCTGGCTATAAGGGTCACATCTATATTATTATACTTTAGCAATGAGCCTATCATACCACCTATTGCTCCAGCACCAAATATACAAATCCTCATTATTCTATTCCCAGTTTTTTAGCTAAACCTATTCTTTGTATTTTACCAGTAGCACCTACTGGAATTTCATCAACAATGTATATATTTTTAGGAATTTTAAAACGTGCTAATTTATTTTGTGCAAAGTCTTTTAATTCATTAGGTTTACAATTTTTTTTATTTTTAAGCACAACTGCTAAAGAAATATCTTCTCCTAATTTAGGATGTTTAACAGAAAAAGATATAGCTTTTGAAACTTTAGAATGCTTCATAAAGACTTCATCTACTTCTTTGGGGCTAATCTTTTCACCACCTCTATTGATAATTTCTTTTATTCTACCAGATATGTAAAGATAACCATCTTTATCGAAATAGCCTAAGTCTCCTGTTCTAAACCAGCCATTAAAGAAACTTTCTTTATTTGCTTTTGAATTAGCTAAATATCCATTTAGAACATTTTTCCCTTTAATTAATACTTCTCCCTCTTTTTTATAGCTTAGGAATTTGTTGCTTTGATCCATTATTTTGACTTGCAGTCCAATAGGTTTTCCCACGCTATTAATTTTTCTTTTTTTAGGGGGTAAAAGATTTGAGGTCATCTGATGGGCTGCCTCAGTCATGCCATAACTCTCTATTACAGGAACTTTAAAAGTACTTTCTAGGCTTTTAAATACATTAGAAGGTAACGATGCAGATGAGGACCTAATAAATCGTAGCTTACTATTTTTAATTATCTTTTTATTATTTTTTGACCTATCCAAGATTGATTGCAACATGGTTGGTACAGCTGTAAACCAGGTGGGTTTGTACTTTTCTAAAAAACTATAAAAAGTAAGCACATTAAATTTAGGTAAAGCTACTACACTTCCTCCTGAATAAAGTGGAGCTAATATAGATGCTATAATTCCGTGAATGTGAAATGAAGGCATTAAAATAATATTTTTATCTGTTTTTTTTAAGTTCAGTGCATTAGAAATATTTAGTGAACTATTGATAATATTTTGATGGGTAAGAGCAACCATTTTTGGTCTGGATGTAGTGCCAGATGTGTGCAAAATTAAAGCTGTATCATTTAAATTTGCTACCATGTTTTTGATTTTACTATTTTTCAAACTTTTTTTATCAACTTTAAAGAGAAAATCTTCTAGCCTAATTATTTTTACTTTATTTTTATAAGATATTTTTATAGAAGGATGGTTGCTTGGCAAATTTGTAATTAATGCTTTAGGTTTCAAGTCTTTAAAATAAAAATCAAACTCTGAAGCAGTATAATTAGGATTTAGTGGTGCCGCCACTGTAGAATTAATACAGCTTAAGAAACTTGTTATAAACTCGGGGCCATTTTCCAAGACTATGGCAATTGTATCTTTTTTTTTAATAGCTAATTTTTTTAATATAATTGTATTATATTCTATAATTTGTAATAAACTATTCGAATTAATATTATTGTTTTCATAAATAATATTTAAATTTTTTTTTTTTTTTAATTTAGATACTAAATTCATACTTTACAGTTAATAAATTTTAAAATTTATAGTATAATAATATTATGAAATTATCTAGGAAAGAAAAAAGCGCTTATTGGATGCCTTATACTGATAATAGATGGTTTAAGTCTAATCCTAAGTTGCTTGAGAGCGCTAAAGGTATGTATTATAAGACTTCAGATGGTAAAAAAATTCTTGATGGAGTCGCAGGACTTTGGTGTGTAAATGCTGGGCATTGCAGAAGTAGAATAGTAAATGCAGTAAAAGCACAAGTAGAAAAGATGGATTACGGATTATCATTTCAAATGGGACATAAACTAGCATTTGAGTTTGCTGAAAAGCTAGTAAATATTTTACCTAATGAAATTAACCATACTTTTTTTTCTAATTCTGGCTCTGAGGCAGTAGACTCTGCTCTCAAGGTTGCATTAGCATATTTTAAAGCTAAAGGACAACATTCAAAAACAAAATTTATTGGTAGATCAAGAGGATATCACGGGTCAGGCTTCGGGGGGACTTCAGTGGGAGGAATCATAGCTAACAGATCACAATTTGGTAACTTACTTAATGGTGTTATACATCTTCCTCATACACATATGCCTGAAAAGAATTCTTTTTCTTGGGGGCAACCTAAATATGGGATAGAAAAAGCTGAGGCTTTAAATGAGATTATAGATTTTCATGGCAAGGATACTATTGCAGCAGTAATAGTAGAACCTATTGCAGGATCTACCGGTGTTCTAGTACCACCTTTGGGATATTTAGAAAAATTAAGAGAAATTTGCAGTAAGAATGATATTTTATTAATTTTTGATGAGGTCATAACCGGCTTTGGACGAGTTGGAGATAGCTTTGCTAGCAAAAGGTTTAGAGTTACCCCAGATATAATGACATTAGCAAAAGGTATTACGAATGCTACAATTCCAATGGGTGCAATTGGAGTTAAATCTGAAATTTATGATACAATTTATAAAAAAAATAAAGATAAAATTGAGCTATTTCATGGCTATACTTATTCAGGACATCCTATCGCATGTGCTGCTGGTATTGCAACTTTAGAAGTTTATGAAGAAGAAAAACTTTTTGAAAGATCAAAATCGCTAGAAAAATATTTTGGTAAAGCTGCACACTCTTTATCAAAACTTAATGTGGTTAAGGATGTTAGAAACTTCGGTTTAGTTGCAGGTATTGAGCTTGCAGAAAGACAGAAAGACCCTAAAACTTTAGGAAGAGATGTTTATGAAGAGTGTTTTAACAACGGGCTAATGGTTAGATTTACTGGTAATACGATAGCTATATCTCCCCCATTAATTATAACAAAAAAACAAATTGATAAAATATTTAGTACTTTAACACATGCTATTAAAAAAGTTTTTTAAAAAATAATTAATTTTTTTTGCTTACTACAAACACGGCATGAGAGGCAAATATATTTAAAGAAAATAAGTTAAATGGAAAAGAAAGTACTTTTTTTTTATTGATTCCAAACTTCTCATTAATTTGCAAATTTAATTCAAGTATTAAATTATTAAAGTCTCTAATAGTGCAAAGGTGTATATTTTGAGTGTCATACCAAGCTAGCTTTAAATCATTTGTTACAGGCATCGTGCCTTTGAAAAGAATCTGTGCTCTGCACAACCAATGTCCAAAATTAGGAAAAGATATAATAGCACTTTTCCCAATTCTTAATATTTCATTTAAAAGCCATTTTGGTCTTTCGACAGTTTGTAATGTTTGACTTAATATTACATAATCAAATGATTTTTTTGGATAGTTTATGATTTCTTTGTTCGCATCTCCTTCAATTACTGATAGTCCCTTTTTAAGACATGTTTCAACTTTATCATGTTTAATTTCTATGCCTTGTCCTGACACATTTTTTTCTTTTTCTAATAAATGCAAAAGCTGGCCATCAGCACAACCAATGTCTAAAATTCTAGAATTATTTTTCACTATTTTTGATATAATATAGTGATCAGCTCTTACGTTTTTCATTACTTAAATTTTGCTCCTATTAAAAAACCTCTTAAAATGTTATAGAGCCTAGGTATCTGCAGTAAGAAACTGTCATGTCCTCTATCAGATTCTATTTCGACAAAACTAACATTACAAGCATTTGCATTAAGAGCATTTACTAATCTTTTACTTTCTGAAGTTGGAAACAACCAATCACTATTAAAAGAAATAATTAACCACTTGCATGTATTGCTCTTAAAAACTTTTTCTAGGTTGCCATTAAATTTTTCGGACAAATCAAAGCGATCCATTGACCTTGTAAGGTGTAAGTATGAGTTGGCATCAAATCTACTTACAAATGAAGATCCTTGATATTGTAAATAATTTTCAACTTCAAAACTTCCTTCAAAAATTTTAGATAAAGGATTTAGATTTTTTTTATTTCTTCCAAACTTTTTTGATAATGATTTTTCTGACATATATGTAATATGTGCAACCATTCTAGCTGCTGCTAAACCTTTTTCAGGAGAAGTGTTATTTTTTATGTAATCGCCATTTATCCAATTAGTATCATTTTTGATTGCTTGTCTTCCGACTTCATGAAAAGCAATATTTTGAGCAGTATGTCTGTAAGATGTTGCAATAGGTATAGCTAGTTTGACTCTTTCTGAATATTTTGTTGCCCATTCTAATACCTGCATACCACCCATAGAGCCTCCGACAACACATAATAATTTTTCTATACCAAGGTGATCAATTAGTTTTTTTTGTAAATTAACCATATCTTGTATACCTATTTCAGGAAAGTCATTACCAAAATAATTATTAGTATCTGGGTTTATGCTTTTTGGTCCTGTAGAGCCCATGCACCCTCCTAAGACATTAGTGCAAATTATAAAGTAAGAGTTAGTATCAAAAACTTTATCTTTACCAATCATATCATTCCACCATCCCAACTTTAAAGTAATGGGGTGCGTTCCAGCAGCGTATTGGTCACCTGTAAGTGCGTGACAAATTAATATAGCGTTGGATTTATTATGATTTAGCTCTCCATATGTTTGATATGCAATAGTTGGTTTGTTTAATACTGATCCATTTTCTAACTTTAAACTTGTATCAAAAACTAAGTTAGGGGTATGTTCAAAATTATAAATATTGTTAGAATTTGTTTTATTAGTAACCATTATGATTGTATATTTATATTAGTATATTCAAAAAGTTAAGTTTTTTATAATACTTTTATTAATAAAATTTAGATAAATATTTATGAGCCAGATAGATAAATTAAGAAAACAAATTGATAAAATAGATTTTCAGATTTTGGATTTACTAAAAAAAAGATCAAAAATAGCTGAAAATATAGGTAAAGAAAAAAAATCAAATAATTTATTTAGACCTGAACGGCAGGCAAGTATTTTAAGAAATATTTTAAAAAAAAATGGTAATAATTTAAATCCTTCATATATCTTATCTTTCTGGAGAAGTATTTTTTTATCTCAAATTGATGTACAGGGAGGTATAAAGTTATTATTATCAAACAATATTGCTAATTCATATATAAAAACAATATATGATTACTTCAGCCATGATATTGAAATAATAACTATGAATAATACTTCTAAGGCATTAGAAAAAGTTTATAGCGGGAAAAATATACTAACTATACTTCCATATCCTAGCTATAATAAAGGGGCCCAATGGTGGACTAATAAAAGGCTTGAAAAGTTATATGGTATCGCAGCGCTTCCTTTTTTTTTAAGGAAAAAAAAATCACCAAGCTTAATAATTGTTTCAAAGTATAAACCTATAATAGAAAAAGATTCATATTTTTTATATATATCTAAATATCTTATAAAAGATAAAAATACGGTTTTAATATCTAAAAGTGGTAAACATTATTTATATAGAAGTAATAATATGATAAATAGTAATGACTTAAAATTATTTGGAATACTTCCTAAACATTATGAAGATTAATCAAAAAATTAAAAAAGTTGCTTTTATAGGAATGGGTTTAATTAATTCATCTTTAGCAAGAGATCTTAAAATTAAAAAATTTTATTTATCGTCATCTGCTTATTCAAGGAGACTAAGTACTATAAATAAGATAAAAAAATTAAAATTAGTAGATTTTGCTAGTAGTAACATTGAAAAAACTATAAAAGAAGCAGATATAATCATAGTAGGTATACCTGTGGCTGCCTACCAAGAGGTATTTAAAAAAATATGTAATAATATTAAACCAGGAGCTATTATTACAGATGTAGGATCTGTAAAAAAAGAAGTAATTAATTCAGTAAAAAAATATATACCAAAAAATATTGATTTTGTGCCTGGGCATCCTATTGCAGGAACAGAAAACTCTGGTCCAGAGTCTGGTTTTGCAGGCTTATTTAAAAATGGATGGTGTATATTAACACCTAATAAAAATACTAGTAAAAATTCAGTTAAAATTATTAAATACATGTGGCAACTTGTAGGAATGAAGGTAGATATCATGGATTCTAATTATCATGATGAAGTTTTAGCTATCACGTCACATATTCCTCATATTATAGCTTATTCTATAGTTGGGACTATAGCTAATCTGCAGACTACAATTAAAAAAGAGGTGATAAAATACGCAGCTAGTGGATTTAGAGATTTTACTAGAATAGCTGCTTCAGACCCTATAATGTGGCGAGATATAATATTATATAATAGACAATCAATTCTTAAAATGCTTAATCTTTTTAAGAAAGATTTATCAAAGTTAGAGCACGCAATAGAAAATAATGATGATAAGTTTCTTCTAAATTTATTTACGAAAACTAGAAAAATTAGAAAAGATATTGTAAAATAGTTAGATTAACTTTTTTAAAATACTTGTGGTACTTTTACCTTTAGTATAATTTATAATGTGAATTTGTCCTTGCCATTTTTTTATTTCATTATAACCTACTACATTTTTTTTCTTATAGTCTCCTCCCTTAGTTATAATATCAGGCTTAAGTGAAGTAATTAATTGTAAAGGAGTAAGCTGATTAAAAATAATAACGTGATCACATAAGCTAAGTGCTGAAAGAATTTTTGCTCTATCCTCTTGGTTATTGATGGGTCTATTTTTTCCTTTTATTTTTTTGACTGAAGAGTCACTGTTAATAGCAACTATTAATTTGTCGCACAGTTTTTTTGATTCTTCTAAATAATTAATATGCCCTTTATGTAAAATATCAAAACAACCATTAGTAAATCCAACTTTATATTTTTTCCTTTTATAATCAGCTACTATTTTTTTTAACTCTAATAAAGAACATTTTTTATTTATAAATAATTGTTCTTCTTTAAAAAGTTCATTTAAACTAATAGTACTTGTTCCTAATTTACCAACTACTAATCCAGCAGCACGATTAGCTAAATCTAATGAGTTTTTTATAGATATTTTATTTGATATACAAACAGATAGAACTGCTAGCACAGTATCACCAGCACCTGAAACATCGAATACTTCAATTTTTTTTGTAGGTTGGTGTACCGTCTCTTTTTTTTCCATATAGCTGAGACCCTCACTGCCTCTAGTTATAAGAACTTTTTTTATAGTATATTTGTCCATAATATTCTTAGCACAAATTTCAGTTTCTTTATTATTATTACAAGGTAGGTTGGTTACAAGACTTGCTTCTAACTGATTAGGAGTAATTAAAGAAGCATTTTTGTATATATTAAAATCTTTATTTTTAGGATCAACTATTATTGGAATATTGTACTTATTAGATAGTTTAATTAATTCCTGTGTTAATTTTTGATTAAATATACCTTTATTATAATCTGATAATATAACTACATTATGTTTCAAAATTTCTTTTTTAAACCTTTTTAAAATAAACTTATGTGCTAAATCTGATAGTTTTTCTTTTTTTTCTTCGTCTATTCTTATTAATTGCTGGCCTTTCACGGAGTATCTAGTTTTTACTGTAGTAGGTTTATTTTTTTCCTTAAATAAATAAAAATCTTTACTTTTTTTTTTTAATATTTTTTGTATTTGCTTGCCAAAGCTATCTTCTCCAATTATTGAAATTAAAGTAGCATTTACTCCTAAAGATATTAAATTATTATATACATTTCCGGCTCCACCTAGCACATGTTTAGAGCTTTGAGATAAAAAAACTGGAACTGGTGCTTCTGGAGATATTCTATTTACATCACCAATAACATACCTGTCTAACATAATATCACCTATGATCAAGGCTCTAGTGTTAGAACAGTAGTTCGAAAAATCTTTAAAGTTCATTTATTCTTCATTGCCTTTTTTTTTGCCACAGCAATGGCTTCAGTAAGTTCAGATTGCTTGCAAAGAGCAAGTAGAACAGGGTCTCTTGGAGATATGTTTTGCATATTCCAATGCTCTCTGTTTTTAATTGATTTGATTGTATTTTTTGTAGTTCCAATTAGTTTAATAATCTGCGCGTCGGTTAAATCTGGATAATATTTAATAAACCATGCTATAGCATCTGGTATTAATTGTCTTCTTGAAGCAGGAGTAAAACTTTTTTTCTTTTTATTTATTTCAGAACTTAATGGAATTATATCTTCAAGTTTATTTAAAAATTGTGTGCTATCACCTTCACACCTTTTTATTTCTGCTAGTGTAAGTTCTCCTGATGTTACAGGGTTCTTACCTTGAATACCTACAGCTACTTCACCGTCTGCAATACCTTGAACTTCAAGTATGTGTAAGTTGCAAAATTTTGATATCTGTTCAAATGTAAGTGCTGTATTATCAATTAACCATACTGCAGTAGATTTTGGCATTAAGGGATTATTCATTTTTTCTCCTTTTTATTTAGTTTTAAGAACTATTTTTCCTAAATGTTTACTACTCTCCATCAATTTATGCGCTTTAAAAGCATCTTTTAAATTAAAAATTTTGTAGATATTAGGTTTTATAGTTTTTTTAGTGAAAGCTGTCCAGTAACTTTTGTGTAAATTTTTTGCAATTTTAGCCTTTTCTTGGTCAGTTCTAGGTCTGAGAGTTGATCCTGTTAATATTAATCTCTTAGTCATTATTGCAGTAAAATCTGCTTTAGTAATACTACCAGATAAAAAAGCAATCATTATTAATTTACCTTTGTCTTTTAATAGCATAATATTTTTTTCAAAATACTTTTGACCAACCATATCTAAAATGATATCAACACCTTTATTTTTTGTATATTTTGTTATTACTTCTAAAAAATTGCTTTTATTATAATCAATAGCAAGGTCTGCTCCTAGTTTCTTGCAGTAAAGTTGTTTTTTTTTATTACCTACTGTAGTAATAACTTTACAACCGTGAACTTTGCAAAGCTGGATAGCTGCAGTGCCAATACCACTTGATCCCCCATGTATTAAAATAGTATCACTTTTTTTAATTTGTCCCCTTTCAAAAAGATTATACCAAACAGTAAAAAAATTTTCTGGTATAGCGGCAGCTTCATTAAAATTCATTCCTTTGGGTATTGGTAATACATGTTTATAAAAAACTTTACAATATTCTGCATAGCCACCTCCGTGAACAAGAGCGCAAACTTTTTGATTAATCTTTAAATTTTTTACTTTTTTACCAATCTTCTTTATTTTTCCTGATACTTCTAAACCCAATATTTTACTTGCTCCTTTAGGAGGAGCATATAATCCTTTTCTTTGTAATATGTCAGGTCTATTTACACCACTTGCATAAACTTCTATTAATACTTCATAATCATTAATCTTAGGTATTTCTGCTTTTTGAATAATTAAATTTTCAGCTGCACCATATTTTTTTAATTTAATATAATTCATAAAGTTTTTAGTTTTCATAAATAACTCTTAATAATTACTAATTTTTAATTATAATACTATTATTATGGATGAAATAGAAATTATATCTTCTGAAGAAAACAAGGCAAAAGTACAAAGTCTTTCTATTGAAGAATTACAAAATTATAAAAGAGAATTAAAGGAAATGATTAAATTTTTAGAAAATGAGATTATTAAAAGACAAGATGAAAAAATCAAAGCAGAGAAGTTTTTTCAAAGGTAAGCTTTATGAAAAAAAATAATAAATATAAAAAATTTAATTTAAGTACTTTAAGTATACATGCAGGCCAAAAAAAAGATAAGAACTATAATTCTAGAGCAGTTCCCATATATCAAACAACCTCTCATTTATTTGAGAATCATGATGAAGCAGCTTCTATATTTAACTTGGATATTGATGGACACATATATAGCAGAATTTCTAATCCAACTGTAAGTGTTTTAGAGGAGAGAATAGCTGCATTAGAAAAAGGTATTGGAGCAATATGCGTTTCAAGTGGACAGGCTGCACTTCATTTAGCATTAGCTACTTTACTGAATAAAGGTGATCATATAATTAGCTCAGATAGAATTTACGGAGGAAGTAGAAATCTTTTAGGACTTACATTAAAAAGATTTGGAATAAATACAAGTTTTGTAGATCTAAGAAATTTATCACTAGTTAAAAAGAATATAAAAAACAATACTAAAATAATATTTGGAGAGACAATTGGAAATCCTGGTTTAGAGGTTCTAAATATGGAAGAGGTTTCTAAAATATGTAAAAAAAATAATATTCTTTTTATGGTAGATAATACTATAGCTACGCCTGTTTTATTTAATCCCATTGATTATGGTGCAGATATTGTACTACATTCAGTAACCAAATTTATGGGAGGCCATGGAGTAGCATTAGGAGGCGCTATAGTGGACTCTGGTAATTTTGATTGGGCTGCAACCAAAAAGTTTAAAAACATTACAGAATCATATTCAGGATATGATAATATAAATTATTTAGAAGAATTTGGTCCAGCTGCTTTTTTAATGAGAGCTCGGTCTGAAGGGCTTAGGGATTTTGGAGCTGCGTTATCAGCTCAAAATGCATTTTATTTGTTAATGGGATTAGAAACCCTAGAGCCTAGAATGATGAAACATGTTTCTAATTGTGAATACATAGCAGCATATTTATCTGGTAGAGAAGATGTAAATTGGGTTTCATATCCTGGCTTAAAATCTCATAAAGATTTTCAATTAGCATCTAAACTAATGCCCAAAGGAGCAGGGGCTATATTATCTTTTGGGATAAAAGGTGGTAAGAAAAATGCAATTAAATTTATAAATAATCTAAAACTATTCTCACATCTTGCCAATATAGGTGATGCTAAATCATTAGTTATACATCCAGCTAGTACTACACATGCACAACTAAGTAAAAAAGAATTACAGAAGTCAGGTATTACAGATGATTTAATTAGACTTTCAATAGGCATAGAGGATTTAGATGATTTAATTGAAGATATAAATCATGCTTTAGAAAAGGCTAAAAAGTGAATAACTCTCAATTACAAGTATATTTTAAAAAAAATACAAGCAAGTCCCCGCTAATAATTTTTATACACGGAGCGGCCTGTGACCATACCCTTTGGCTTTACCAAACAAGATATTTCTTTAATAAAAACTTTTCTGTAATTTCAATGGACTTACCAGGACACGGAAAAAATTTAACTAAACCATTAAATTCTATTAAGGGATTAAGTGATTTAATAAAAAAATTAATAAAAAGTTTACCTAATAAAGAAATTTATTTAGTTGGACATAGTATGGGAAGTCTAATTTGTCTTGAAACTTCTTTGGCAAATTTTAAAGAAATTAAAAAGATTTTTTTAATAGGTGCTTCCTACCCCATGCAAGTAAATAAAAGCCTATTGCTTAAAAGTAAGACAGATCAAGATTTAGCAATTAAAGATATGATTAATTGGTCTTTATCAGATAGAATAAAGTTAAACGGTGCTAATTTAATAGGCTTAAATTTGCCTAATTTGATAAATGTTATAATGAGCAATTCTAGAAAAGGTCTGCTATATAAAAACCTTTCAGCATGTAACAATTTTATTTTAAATAAAAATAAATTAGAAGAAGTAAAAACCCCTTTTACAATAATAGCTGGAAGTAATGATATTATGACTAGTAAAAAAAATTCTGAAATATTAAATGATATGCTATTTGACTCTAACTTAGAAATTATAAATAACGTCGGGCATTTTCATCCTCTAGAGAGCCCATTAGAGGTAAATGATATTATTATTAAGAATTTGTAAGGTAATGAAAAGAAAAAAAGATTATTTTTATACAGAAGAAGTTGATACTAGGTTTGGTGATAATGATATATTTGGACATTTAAATAATGTTATCTATTATTCATTGTTTGACTCTGTGATAAATAGATTTCTAATCAAAAAATGTAAATACGATCCATTATCCTCAGATATAATTGCAATTTCTCCTGAGACAAGGTGTAAGTTCAGAAAGTCTTTTAAATATCCTGATACAATTATTGCAGGCCTTTCTACATTTAAAATAGGCAAAACTAGTGTCATATATGATATTTCACTATTTAGTAAAAAAGGTCAATTACCTCACGCAGAGGGTTATTTTGTTCACGTGTTTGTAAAAAGAAACAATATGCAGGAAAAAGTGTCCATACCAAAAAAAATAAAATTCGAGTTATTAAGAATATAATTATACTTTTATATTACCGAATTTTTTCTTAAATCTCGCAACTTGGCCGGCATTCTCTCTTATTTGAGCATTTCCTCCAGTCCACGCAGGATGAGAAGAGGGATCAACATCTAGTTTTAATACTTCACCTTCTTTGCCATATGTAGACTTTGTTGTAAATTCTGTACCATCAGTCATAACGACTTTAATAGAATGGTATTCTGGGTGTATGTTTTTTTTCATTTTGATTTACTAAAATTAAATTATAATAATTTTATGTTATATAATATAAAAAAATCTTTTGCAATACATCATATTAAACAAAATCAACACACTATTTATTTTGAAGAATATGGAAATCCGCTAGGTATACCTGTAATTTTTTTACATGGAGGACCAGGTAGTGGCTGTAATGAGGCGCAAAAAGCTATTTTTGATTATAAAAAATATAGAGTAGTTTTTTTGGATCAAAGAGGATCAGGCAAATCTACTCCTAAAGGAGAAATAAAAAATAATACAACCTTAAAGTTAATTGCTGATATTGAAGTTGTAAGAAGGTATCTAAAAATTGAAAGATGGATAGTGGTTGGAGGGTCTTGGGGAGCAACTCTTGCTTTAGCTTATGGAGAGGCACATACTAATAGGGTAGAGGCTATGATCCTAAGAGCACTATTTTTAGGAACTAAAAAAGAAATTGAATGGGCTTTTTTTGACGCACCACTGAAGTTTAGGCCAGAGTTAATATATAGACTTAATGACTTTTTAAATAATAAAACATTAATTAATCCCATTTTTGCTTTGGGAAAAATGCTAGAAAATAAAAATGAAAAAATAAGAGTTTTAGGTGCAGATTTATGGCTAGCTTATGAGAGTAATTTATCTACAATTCAATTTGATTATAATACTTTTAATGAGGTTTTATCTAACTCTGGTAAAAAGAAAAAAATATTACCTAATACCCCATTTTTAGAGTGGTATTATATCAAAAATAATTTTTTTCTAAAACCAAATCAATTATTAAAACATAAGAAAAAATTATCAAACATAAAAATTTCTATTATACAAAGTGATTACGATTTACTATGTCCTCCACAGACATCTTTTAATTTTGCTTCTGGGTTATCTAATTGCAAGGTAATTAGAATAGCAAATGCAGGACATTATATAAGTGATCCCGGAGTAAAAGAAATGATGAAGCAATTATTGGATGAATATGAAAAAATTTAATATAAAATGTTTACTTTTTTTTATATGTTTATTTTTTTTTAGTACAAAATGTTTTGCGGTAAAATTAGAGACAAAAGCTGCTAAGTTTAATAAAAAATATCAATTGAATGATTACAAATATGAAGAAAATGTTTACAAAAATAATTTTAAAAATGTTTTACTGGCACTAGGGTTTTCTGATATTGAGGCTAATACTGCATATACAGCTCTTACTTCGGTTTTGCCATTAGAAATATTAAAAGATAGAGGTAGTATAATATTACCTTCACATTTTGAAAAAGAAAAAATATTTACTGTAAATATTGATGACTATGATTCTATTTTACTTAAAAAAGAAAAAAATAAGTTTATAACCTTTATAACTAGTTCTAATTTAGCTGACAAAATAATATCCAACCCAAAAGTCTTAAATGCTGCAAAAGAAAATATGATAAGACTAAATAATGATTTAATTGAGCATGATTTAGAAGTTTTTAACAAAAAAGTTGTTTTTAAAAAAGGAGATAATTTAGATCAAAAGTTAAATGAATTAAATGTTGAGAGCAAAGAGTTAAAAAATATAAAAAATTTAATTAGTGCTTCAATTAATCCAAAAAAAATTAAAGTAGGTACAACTTTATTGGCCTTCATTAAAGAAAAAAAATTACTGGCTATCAGTATGCCTTTAAATAAAAAAAAAAAATTATTAATTTATAAAGGTAATAAAGAATAAAAATCTAAAACTGTAGACGCATTAGAGTTAAAAATTACTCTATCAAACTTAATTGAGAAAAACGACTATTTGATTACAAGAATAGACCTATTTAAAAATGATAATTATAAGGTAATAAAAAATGTTTTAGAAAAAGGAGAAAGTATATATGAGCTATTAAAAAAATATAAAATTAGTAGCCAGACCATTAATGATATTTTAAATGCTGTAATGCCTTACTATGATTTAGGACAAATGAAAGCAGGGAAAAAATTAGAAATAATTTTTGATCTGAATAACGATCTAAATGGCATTTCTTTCAATATTGATCAGATGACTAAATTACAAATAGCTCTTATAGATAATAGTTTTAAAGTTTTTTTTTATAAGAAGCCTTATAAAATAAAAAATAATTTGAGCGAAATTATAATTAGTTCTAACTTGTATAATGACTCATTATCTTTTGGTTTACCAAGAAGTATTTTTTATGAGCTAGTTAAAATACTTAGTTTTTCATTAGATTTTCAAAGAGATATAAGAAAAAATACTACTTTTTTAGTGCTGTATGAAACGTTATATGATTATAAAAATAATCTTATCACTACTGGTAAAATTTTATATTCAAAAGTGTTACTAAAAAATGATTCTATAGAAATGTATTTATTTAAAAGCAATGAGAAAGAAGCAGACTTTTATGATAGTGAGGGTAAAAGTATTCGAAAAACTTTAATGAAGACTCCAATAGATGGTGCAAGACTTTCTTCAGGCTTTGGGAAGAGAAGACACCCTATTTTAGGCTATAATAAGATGCATAGAGGAATTGATTTTGCTGCAAAAAGAGGTACTCCTATATATGCTGCTGGAGACGGCATTATTGAAAGAGCAAACTTTTATGGTGCATATGGTAGATATATTAGAATTAGACATAATTCACAATATAAAACCGCTTATGCGCACCTGTCAAAATTTGCTAGAGATGTCAAAAGAAATATTAAGGTTAAGCAAGGGCAGGTAATTGGATATGTTGGAACATCTGGAAGATCAACTGGCCCCCATTTGCATTATGAGGTTATTTTTAATAAAAAACAAATAAATCCTCTTAAACTTAAAATGCCAGAATTAAATACATTGAATAAAAATGAAATGTTTGATTTTAATAAACAAAAAGAAAATATAACTAAAATACTAAACGATACTAGGAGGTAATCTTAAGTTTGAATTTGCCTTCTTTTACTCCTACAGTAAAATATGAGTTTTCTTTTATTTGGTTATTAATTAATGCATCAGCAATAATATCGCCTATTTCTTTTTCTATAAGTCGTTTTAGAGGTCTAGCTCCATATTCTCTACTATAACCTTTTTCAGATAATAAATTTACAACTTCTAAGTCAAAAAGAATTTTAATATTTTTACTTGTTAATCTATTTTTTAATATTGCTAATTGATTTTCAATAATGGATTTGAGGTTATTTTTTTCTAATTTATTAAAAACAATTATTTCGTCTAATCTATTTAGAAACTCAGGTTTAAAATGACTTTTTACCTCTTCTAATACTTTTTTATCTCTTTCTTTTGTATGATTGTTATCAAGTATAATTTCACTTCCAATATTTGAGGTTAAAATAATAATGGTATTTTTAAAGTCCACAGAGTTGCCCTGTCCATCTACAATTCGTCCCTCATCAAGTAGTTGCAAAAAAACATTAAATATTTCAGAGTTAGCTTTTTCGATTTCATCAAATAAAATTACTTTAAAAGGTCTGTCCTTAACAGCTTTTGTTAATCTACCACTTTCTTCAAAGCCTACATAACCTGGAGGAGCTCCGATAAGTTTTGATATTGAGTGTTTCTCAGTATATTCTGACATATCAATAGTAATTAGTTCTTTTTCATCTTTAAATAAATAATCAGAAAGAGCTTTAGCAATCTCTGTTTTTCCTACCCCTGTGGGACCTAAAAATAGAAATGATCCTATAGGTTTATTAGGATCATTTATTCCAGTTCTAGACCTTTTAATTACAGAAGATATAGCTTGAAT
>ENA-OSEY01000803-OSEY01000803.1-marine-metagenome-genome-assembly--contig:-NODE-803-length-22146-cov-8.582038_pt1 | contig 22146 bp, 19 predicted proteins | sample MGYA00248465_ERZ534230 | MGnify/ENA primary metagenome ERZ534230 (study PRJEB26409, sample SAMN06344110) | marine metagenome | isolation source: Sea water from surface | place: Atlantic Ocean:Southern...
TTCCATTGGCGTCATTCCAAAACCTCTATTCGAATAAACAATGGGTCTTGAAATTAAATGGTCGTAATCTTTAAAGTGAACATGATAACCTCTTTCAGTATCTAAAGGAATATTTTCATGTAATTTATCGGTTAGTCTTTTTGAAAATGCTCCACATGCAACAACAAGTCTATCAAAAATAAATCTTTGGGTTTCTGTTCTAAGAACAGGTTTTTCTTCATCAAAATCTATATTTTGAATGTTTAATTTTAAAAACTTTCCACCTTTATTTACAAAATTCTCAAATAATTTAATTAAAATTTTTCTTGGGTTTCTTGCGTGTCTTGCATAATCATAAAAAACTCCTCCATGATAAAATGGTTTTAAATTAGGTTCTAAATCATGAATTTCTTTTTTATTTACTAGTTGTTGTTTTACTCCCAATTGATCTCTAATTCTAATTTCTAACTCTCTACTTTTCATATTTTGATCAGTCCAAACATAAAGAATTCCATTATTTTCCACCAAACCATCTAAATCAATTTCATCAAATAATTCATCGAAAGCTGGTAATGATTGATCTAAAATTTGATGCATATTCTTGGCTGTGTGCATCATTTTTTCTTCCCTACAATTTAAAATAAATCTTGCAAACCAAGGGATCATCTTTGGAACATAGTTCCACTTTAGAGCTAATGGTCCTCTTGAACTAATTAACATTGAAGGAACGTCTGCTATGACATCTGGTCTGTTTAAAGGAACAGACGCATATGGAGAAAAGTGACCAGCATTTCCATAAGATGCTGCACTCCCAGGCTCTTCTCTATCAAAAAGTGTTACTTGAAAACCTTTTTTTTGAAGAAACAAAGCATTACAGACACCTTGAATACCAGCGCCGATAATTCCAATTTTTAGATTTTTTTCATCCACGATTGAAATATATTTTCTAAGATATGCTTAATATATATGATATTTGATCGCGGGTTTATTTAACTTAGATCGTTATTTACCTATAGATATTAAAGTTAAGTCATCACTTAGCTTATTATCCCCAGCAGTATTAATTACTGTATTTGATATATCTGATAATTGTTTGCTAGAATCTGTATTAAAATTTTGCTCTATAATTTTTAATGATCCATCTATTCCTATTTCCTCTCCTGAACTATTTAAGCTTTCAGATAAGCCATCAGTGAACGCGTAGAACCTGTTACTATCAAGCTTAACTTTATGAGTTTTATAAACTGATTTGTCCTTCTGAAGTATTACACCCATAGGTGGTGAATTACTCTCATATTGTTCATAATTTCCTGATGATGATCTAATAATTGCTGGTTGATGACCTCCATTTACCCATCTTAATTCATCAGTCCTCATATTATATTCTCCCAATATACTAGTAACAAACATTCCTCCAGTTTTAGTTAAAAATAGATCATTATTCATATGAAACATCATTTCATCTGGATCTACTTGATCTCTAGACATAATCTCAAATAAAGTTGATGCTTTTGCCATTACCATTCCGGCATGAATTCCTTTGCCAGCAACATCTGCAATAATAAAGTAAACACTATCATTGTGGGGGTAAAAGCTGAAGAAATCTCCAGAAACTTCTCTAGCAGCAATATTAATTCCGTGCACAGGGTAATTTTCTAAATTTCTTTTTGGTAAAAAGTTTTCTTGGACTTTTACTGCAAGTTTTACTTCATTTGAAATTCTGTCCCTCCATACTTTCCTTTCGGCTTCACTGGTTTCTAGTTTGTTCATCAATCTATTATAATAAAGACCGATCACGCCCCCAGCGGTAAATGGATCTTGAGGACCTCTGATTGTTAAATCACCAGACTCAGATTGTTTTTCTAAAATTGTAATTAAATCATGTTCTACAGAAGTTGCATTGTGTTCTGCAATATTAAGCCCTAGCTCTTCATGCAGTGGACTTACTCTCAATGGATAAAAGTAATTTAAAATTTTTAATAAAATATATGAACCAAAAAATGAAAATACACCAATTGAAACGATTCCAATAAATTGTACTTTAATTTGTTCTAGTCTGGATAGTCCTGTTCCTAAAATTTCAAGATCACTAAATAAACCTACAGCAATAGTACCCCAAACCCCTGCTGCCAAATGAACAGGCACGGCACCAACAACATCATCTATTTCAAATTTATTTAAAAATTCATTTACAAAAATTGCAACTACCGCTCCAATAATTCCAACGAATATTGAAGTCACTGATGTCATAGAATTACATCCTGCTGTGATTGCAACTAATCCTGCGAGTGGTCCAAGAATTACATAATAAGGATCTGGTTTTTTAAATAATGCAAATGAAATTCCAAGACCCGTCAGTAATCCAAAAGAAGCAGCAAGAAATGTATTTATTAAAATTAGAGGAACTGCTTCATCCATTGCACCATTACTTCCGCCATTAAAACCAAACCATCCAAACCATAAAATTAAAGTTCCCAAAACTGCTAGAGGGAAACTTGAGCCTGTAAATTTTCCTTTATTTGCATCTGAATATTTTCCTATTCTCGGACCTAAAATTAAAACAGCTGATAAAGCAATCCAACCACCTACAGAATGAACTATTGTGCTTCCAGCAAAATCAACAAATCCAATATCTGTCAACCATCCAGTTGTTTTAACTTGTCCAGTTACTGCAAGTAATTGTCTTGTAGCATCAATATTATTTAAATAACTAGATGACCATGCCCAATGACCAACAATTGGATATATAATTCCTGTAGCAATAATTGTAATTATTAAATATCCATTAAATTTCATTCTTTCAGCAACAGCACCTGACACAATTGTTGCTGCTGTTGCAACAAACATTGCTTGAAAGACAAAGTAAGTCATGTATTCAGCCTGATCAGTTTTAAAAAAGAACAAATCAGTACCAAAATAACCATTATAACTTTTTCCAAACATCAAGCCGAAGCCAAATAGCCAAAAAACTACAACTGCAAGACCAAAGTCAGCAGCGTTTTTTAGAGCGACGTTAATGCTATTTTTGTGCCTTGAGAGACCTGTTTCCATACACATAAAACCTGCTTGCATAATGAAAACAAGAATTGCACAATCTATAACCCAAAGGGTATCAACAAATGATTTTACTGACTCCAGATCAACACTCTCCATATTTTTCCTCTAGGTTATTATAAAAAAGTATACATCATAGATAATAGATGCTCAAAATAGGTTATTATTCTTTTTTCTTCCAAATATAATAGAATATATAAGGAGATACAGCTGGGACTATCCCAAACCAAAACCATTCATCCCATCTAAAGCTTTTATCTAGCATTGGACTTTTTAATCCATTCCACCATGTTAAATATCCAATTAGTATTATCCAAGCTAAACTTATAGTTAAATAAATTTTAAAGTTTTTTGGTAAACCTCCAGAAAAGACTACTTTTACTTTTTCTAAAATTTCTTGGTAATTCATGAAATCTCTAACAATTAGTTCTTACAAAAGTACCAATTGCTGTCATTGTTATTTGACAACTTCCACCAGTTTCTTTTGCAAAGACTTTAAAATTTGTTGCATCATTAGCAATACAAAGCTCATATCCCATTTCTTGAGTAATACTATCCGTGCCACCCAATAAATTAGTTTCTATTGCTGTTGAAGTCGAAGATGTTGGTGAGCATGATGTGCCGGTGCTATTTCTATAATACATGCCATTATCGGAATAGTACTCTGTTTGGCCTAATGAGATTTGTTGCATAACATTCTCGGCAGATCTTTTTTTTGCAGAACTTACATATCCATTGTAACTAACAATGCCTACCGCAGCTATTATTCCTAAAATGGCAACAACCACCAAAAGCTCAATGAGGGTGAACCCTGAGCTTTTGGAAGTCATAAAATTTTTTTCAGATTAAAAATTACTCAACAGTAATTGTTTTTTCTAAAACATTTCCTGAAGTTGAACATTCAGAATCTACTGTAAAGCAAGTCTTCACTTCTATTGAAGTTGTCGAAGCCGCATTTAGATTAACATATCCACCGGTTCCAGTTGAAGTACCACTTCTTACTGCCAAAGCACTAGTTGCGTATGGATTTTTAAAATCAGCGAAGGGTCCGTCACTTGCTGTAGCTGCATCAATAACTTTTTTTGCTGTCTTACCGCTGCATGTTAATTTACCACCCATAGCTGTACTTTCACCTAAATTACATTTTTGTAATTCCGCAGAAATATATTTTACAACGTTTGCATGAGTTGATTTAGCTGCCTGTTTTTTGGCTCCTGATGTGTAGCCTGAGTATGCTACAACGCCAACTGCTGCAAGAATACCGATAATTGCTACTACGACTAATAATTCTATAAGTGTGAAACCTTTATTATTTTTTTTCATAAGTTAAGATCCTATATTTTATAAAAATAAGTGTATACATATAAATTATATCTTTTAAAAGGCAATATCTATACTGTAATAGTATTCAAAATGGGTCATTTTTGTTGATTTAGCAAGGAAATTTAATAAATATTAATATTTATGTCATATAAAGTTACAGAAGAAGGCAACATATCAACTGTTCACCTAGATGGTGAAATAGATATGGACGTAACCGAAAAAGCAAAAGAGATTATAATGCCTTTAATTGAGGCAAAAAAAGAAGTTCATCTTAACTTAAAAGAAGTTCAATACATGGACTCTTCTGGAATATCAGTTTTAATTGAAAGTCACCAGAAAGCAACTGAACTTGGAACAAAAGTTATTCTGAAAGAGATAAGTAAATCAGTTTTAAAAGTAATTATGATGGCAAAATTAGAACAAATTTTAAACTTGGACTAAGTAATGAATGTAGCGATCAAATCTATAACGGAACAAAGGGATTTTGTAGTAAGTTCTTCGAGTTTGAAGCAGGTTAGATCATTCTCAAGAGAAGTATTTGAAAAAGTAAATATTGATCAAGATTTGAAAGACGAGTTAGTTTTAGCTATTGCAGAGGCTGCACAAAATATTGTCAAACATGCATATCAAGGTGAAGATACAGATGACAAAATGGAGATTAAAATTTCATTAGAAAAAGGACATCTTGAGATTGGTTTTTTTGACAAAGGAAGACCCGTAGAAGAAAAAAATGTAAGACATAGAAAAATTGATGATATTAAACCAGGTGGATTAGGAACTTTTTTTATTCAACAAATAATGGATGCAGTAGTTTTTAAAGAAGGTGAAAAACCTTGGATCAATCACTTAGTTCTGACAAAAAATTTAAATTCTTAACCACCAATAATTGCACCAACATTGAAGATTGGTGAATACATGGCAATCATTAATCCACCTATCATTGTACCCATAAATACAATCATGATCGGCTCAATTAAGCTAGACATATTGTCTACTGCAGTATCAAATTCTTCTTCATAGTAAGAAGATACTGAAGTAAACATTTCATCTAAATTTCCTGTTTGCTCACCAACAGAAATTAGCTGACTGAAGGTAGGTGGAAAAACTGGTTCTTTTAAAAATAATTTTGTAAGTGTGTCTCCTGAAAAAACTCCTTTTTTAACATTTTCTAATGCTTGAGTTACAACATCGTTATTACTTACTTGTTTAGCGATTTCTATACTTTCTAAAAGGTTTACCCCTGCTGCACTAAGATTACCCATTATTAATGCAATTCTAGCAATCAATGATTTTAAAATCATATCACCAAAAACTGGCATCTTTAAAACTCGTTGGTGCCACTTATATCTAATTGCAGGAATTTTAGTTGTTGTATATTTAAATATCACAAAACCTATTATTGATACTATTCCAAGTGTTAGTCCACCAGCACCTCTCATAAAATTACTTGCATTCATAATGACAGCTGTTGGGGTAGGTAATGCAACACCCATTCCCTCATACATTTCAGCAAATACTGGAACAACTTTAATTAACATGAACACCATGACAGTTATCGCAACCGTAAACATCACTACTGGATAAGTTAATGCACTTTTAATTTTCTTTTTAACTTTTTCTCTTTTTTCTAATGAATCTACTAATTTTAAGAGGAAATCATCAAGTTTACCGCTGGCCTCTCCAGCTTTAATCAAATTTATATAAATATTATCAAATATCTTTGGATATTTTTCAAAACATTTAGAAAGAGTTATACCACCTTCTAAACTTTTTCTAATATCTTCAATAATTTCTTTCAAAGTAGGGTGTTCTATTTGGTCTCTAAGCATCGTTAAAACATTTAAAATTGGCAAACCTGCTTTTACCATTGTTGCAAATTGCTTAGAGAAAAGCATTACATCCGCTGGAGTGACTTTTTTCTTACCAAAAGAAAAGCCACTTTTTTTGCCCTTTTCTTTTTCAGCTTTTTTCTTTTTAACTTTGATTAAGTTTGTAATTATTATTTTTTGTTCTTTAAGTTTAAAAGAGGCTTCTTCTTGATTTATAGCCTCTATTTCACCTTCAATATATTTACCTGCAGATATTCCTTTATAAGAAAAAGTTTCGGCTGACATTTGCTACTCCATAGAGAGAACTCTATCATACTCTCTAAAATTAAGATCACCTGTTAGAATTAATTCTCTTCCCATATCTTGCATTGTCCTAAACCCTTCATTTGAAGCAATTTCTTTAAGCTCAGGGGTTGTTGCTTTTCTTAGGATTGCCTCTTTAATTGGTTTTGTAACATTTAAAATTTCATAAATACCCATTCTACCTTTATAGCCAGTATCTTTACATTTAGGACAGCCACTACCCTTTTGAACTTTTGCCCTTGAAGCCTGTTCAACTGTAAATCCCAAATCAGCTAAAGCCTTAGGTGTTATGTCTTCATCTGGCACTCTACACTCTGAGCAGGTTTTTCTTGCTAATCTTTGTGCCAAAACAAGTGAAACGGCTGCACTAATCAAATAATCGGGTGTTCCCATGTTTTGTAACCTTGTAATGGTACTTGGTGCATCATTAGTGTGAAGTGTGCTAAATACCAAGTGACCTGTTAAGGCTGCTTTCAATCCAATATCAACTGTTTCTTTATCCCTCATCTCACCAACTAGAATTATTTCTGGGTCTTGTCTTAAAAAAGATCTCAGGGCAGTAGAAAAGTTAAAACCAATATCATCTTTAATTTGAACTTGTCCAACACCATCCAATTCATATTCGACAGGATCTTCCGCAGTTAAAATATTTAGGTGAGGTTTAGAAACTTCTTTTAGAATACTATAAAGTGTTGTTGTTTTACCTGATCCAGTAGGACCTGTTACAAGAACCAAACCTTGTGTTCCATGAATTGCTTTTCTTAAATTTTTTAGATCCGTTTCTTCAAAATTTAGTTGCTCTAAACTAATATCTCCAGCATCTTTATTAAGAACCCTCATTACTATTCTTTCATTAGTTGCTGTTGGTAAAATCGAAAGACGAAGATCAACTACTTTGCCATCAATTTTAAAAGGTATTGCTCCATCCTGAGGCAATCTTCTCTCAGCAATATCTAGCTTACCCATAATTTTAAATCTTGTAACTACAGCGCCATAATTTGAATGAAGAAATTTTTTGAAATGTTCTTGTTCTTGTAGAATTCCATCAAGTCTATATCTAACTCTTGATGTAAATCTATATGGCTCAATATGTATATCGGATACCCCTGATTTAATTGCTTCTGCTACTACAGCTGTACTAAATTTTATAACCTCAGACTCATTTTCAATAGCTTCAATATCTTCCTCAGGTGGTTTTTCTAAAACTTCAGCCTGTTCATCAACATCGTAGTCAAAAGTTTTTGTTTTTTCTGCATTTGTTTGTCTGATGTCAGATATAGTTCTTTCACCATCAGCTAAAAGTTTATCAACGAAACTGGAAATATCTGAAACTTTAGCTGCATGAAGTTCGATATCCATTTTTGTTATAGTCCTCAAATTTCTCATCAAACTTAATTTGGATATATCCGAGATCGCTATATGCAAAACTTTGCCTTCAATTTTAAAAGGCGCAATAAAATTCATATTAATATAATTAGATGGAAGCACTGCTTTTAGCTCGTCAGTTACCTCAACTTTTGATAAATCAATCACATCTAAAGATTGATCTTTAACGAGAAGATCTAAAATCTTTTCTTCATCAGTCAGGTTTAGTTCGAAGACAGCATCTAACTGAGATTTTTCACCATCCCCTGATATCTTTTTAATCTCAGCTAAATCTTTTCCAGAAATAATATCTTGGTCAATTAAGATGTTAATCAAGTTTATTTCAGATTCTCTACTTATATTAATCATTATAAAATTCTTGGTGCAATAAATACTAAAAGCTCATCTAGATTATCAGAGTTTGCTTTGCCTTTAAAGAGATTGCCTATCACAGGCATATTTCCTATTGCAGGAACTTGATTTTTGTTATTTGCAATCACATTTTTCTTAATACCACCAATTACAACTATATCTCCATCTGCAACTAGTAATTTAGTTACAATTTCCATTTTATTAATCGGAGGTTCATCAGATGAAGCTGTTCTATTTGGTGTGTCGTTATTCACTTGAATAGTAAGTAGAACATTTCCATCACCAATGATACTTGGAGTTACTTCTAATTTTAAAGCCGCTTCTTTAAAAGAAGTTGATGTAGTCCCGTCAGATGTAGTTTGGTAAGGAATTTCCTCACCTTGAGTAACTGTTGCAACTTGATTATCTAAAGTGAATACCTTTGGATTTGAAATTGTTTTACCCATTCCCATGCTTTCCAATGCAGTAATCTCAGCTTTTAAAACTCCTGAACCTGTTCTTCTTAAAATACCTATTCCACTTGTTGCTCCAGTTACCGGGAAATTAGACAATGTATCTGAAACACTACCTAGTCCAGCACCATCTCCAGGAACAGTTCCAAGCTCACTTCCTGAACTTGTGCCCGCAACACCACCTGCAACATTTCCAGCTCTATTATAATATCCACCAAGTCTTGCACCTAGGGCTCTTTCAAAATCTGAATTTGCTTCTACTATAAAAGCTTCAATTAAAACTTGTTTTGTTCTTATATCAATTTCTTTAATAACTTTATCAACAACATCTAAGTCTTTTTCCTTACCTCTAACTATAATTGATCTTGTAGTTACCTCTTCTGTTATTTGTATTGGAGTGTAAGAACTTTCTCCTGTAGTGGATGTAAACAATTCTTCAATTGTAGCTTTTGCTTGCTTCGGTGTAATATAATATAGTCTAAATATCTCTGAATATATTGGTTCAACACTGTCCTCTAATTCAACTTTCTTTTTTACAGCTTGCGCCCTTTCAGATTTATAAGTTTCTTGAGCAGTTAAAGTTTCTGGTGAGTGTACTCTTATTAAATTACTTGCAACATCCACATCAGATGCATAATTTTTCATATCTAACAAAGCCTGAAAAGCTTTATCCCATGGTACATCAATTAATTCTGCAGATATAGCTCCAGCTACTTCATCTCCAACTAAAACATTAATCTCTCCAATTTTACCCATTAATTTCATAGTTTCTTTATAATCTAAGTTTTTAAATTTAAGTGTTACTCTTTGTTTTAGTAATGGGTAGTCGTCTGGAATAATTAAATAATTTCTTTGAGCTTCAGAAGATATTTTTTTTCTTTTACCTAATTTTTTTCCATCTCCTTCAATAGGTTTAGGTCCCATTTCAAGAGTTTTTGATATTTCTGATTGTCCTGATTTTACAACATCTTTATTTTTTATTAGGGGGACATTGTGTTTAAAAGGCGTGTCATATTTTTTAATATTTTGACATGCGTTAAGCACAAACAAAAATAAAACTAAACCAATATATGTAGATATTTTTTTAATAATCATCTGCCTCTCTTAATTGATTATTAAAATCAATAATCATATATTTACCATCATCTTTTTTAAAGATAGCTTCTGTTAATCTTAAATCAACTAATTGAATTGGCCCTAAATATTGACCAAGTGTAAGAGTTAAAACTTCTCCTCCAGAATTAACTAATGAAATATAACTATGATCTTTACCTGAAATCAAACCTACTAATTTAAAATTATATAAGCTCAATTCATTTTCTTGCTCTTCTTCTGGTATATTTCCTGACATCGAGCTAGTTCCTTCATTGCCAGCAAATGGATCATTTAAAGGAACTTCGTCTTCTTCTTGTAATTCTTTAGCGATTTCTTTTGCAGCGTCTAACACTTCTTGTTTTTGATCATGATTATCTGCAAAAGAAGTTTTCGATATTAAAAGAAATATTAATATGAATAATATTTTAGAAAAATTCATTTGGTAACCCTACAATTGTTAATTCTCCAGTTGCAACTATCGCTCCAGTTGAATCGTTTTGTACTACACTTATAGTCTCTTTGTCAAAATTTAACATTTTATTCTGTCTAGACACTGCTCTTTTAAACTTAATGTAACCTAAGAAATTTCCCTTAATTTCATAATCTACTGGAATTTTGTAGTACGAGACCATTTCTTTTGTCAGATTATTTTCTGCTTGATCTGTGACCCCGCCTTTTAAGACTGGTTTTGGTTTTTTCTTTTCAATTTTAGAAATCACAAGACCATTTACTGCAGCGTATTTACTAAGGCTCTGATATAGATCTTCAACTTCAGCTTTTGAATGAAATAAAGTTGATGTTTTTTCAAAGTCAGGTTTCATTTTTTTAATTCTTGCTTTGAAAGTAATTATCTCATTTTCAAATTGTGCAATTTCATTTTGCTTTAAAATTTTATCATTATATTTTGCTTTTCTTTCTTTAACCATCGGATTTAAAATGATGTAATAAATAATTAAAAATAATACGATTGCTCCAAAACCAGAGCCAAATTTAATTAAAGTTTTCTTTTCAACAGAAGCTAGCTTCTGTTTTAAATCATCCATTGTAATATTTTTTAAATCCATTAAACGCTCTCCAATACACAAGCTATTTTAAAGCCCTTCATAGTTTGCGAATTTTGCTGTTCATTAGGTAATGTCATGCTCGCTAAAGATGCTTGCGATATAAGCTTCTTATTATTTAAATTACTAATGAGTTTTAAAATGTCTTGATCGCTAAATGCTGATCCTTCGATTATAACTAGGTCTGCCCCATTATATTCTATAGACTTAAACTTAACTCTTTTAGGTACTGCTGATGCAATTTGAGCCAAAACTCTGAAACTTACAGTTTTATTTGACTTAATTGATTTGCTAAGTTGCAAAGATTTTAAAATAATTCCAATTTCTTTAGCATACTTATTTTTCTCTAAAGTTTTTAATTCATGAGTTTGGACAATTTCATCGTAATCGACAATTTTTTTATTTAAATCAGTTATTTGCCAAAAAGCGAAACCAAAAAGTACAATGTATATAACTGCAACAATTCCAACAACTCCTTTGAAAGCAAAATTTGAAAAAGCTTTTGCCTTTTTTTGCGCAATCATATTTTCTCTATTAGGTAATAAGTTTATATTCTTAACTGCGGTTACAAATTTATAGTATCCAAATACGTCAAGTTTTCTAAATGCCAATCCCATCACAGTTGAAAAATATGAACGATTGTCAATTTTTACATCGTTTTCTAATTGAGCAGGAATTTTAATTCCTTCAAATGGATCAAATAAGTTATATCCTGTATTGACCATATTTTTTCTAAAGCTGCCTAAATAATCTTCTACATTTTGCAAATTAGATACTACTTTTAAGTTTCTAATCCTTTTTTCATATTTCTGTTCAAAATCCTGCACAGCTTGTTTAACTTGAGTCATGTATCTTCTTACTAAAGCGTCCATTTCCTCTTGGTTATTACTTTCTTGGAGTGTTTTTCTATCCTGTGATCTTATAAAAATATCCGTTATGATTGGATTGTTCTCATATAGTATCATTACATAATTCTCATCGAAACCAAATTCCAAAACTGCTGTTAAATTAGAATCTTCAATGGATCCTGCAATTTGATTAATTTGATCTACTGCGGATTTTAGTGCAAAACATTTAACATCAATAATTACTGCATTAAGCCCACCTTTTTTAATAATATCTGTGTAGCTATTTATGTCTGATAGCTTTGAAGCTACAAATAAAATATCCATAGTATTTCCAGTTTTGTCTCTATTAATTACTTGATGAAATATTGAATAATCATTTAAATTATCAGTTAACTGAACTAAATTTTCCCATAGTGAGTCTGTATCTATTGCTTTTTTTAATTCTTCATCAGTCATTAAAGGTGCAGTAACTACTCTTATAATTGCACTAGTGACTGGAATTGCTATTGCAGCATTTGTTGTTGTAATTTTCGATTTTTGTAAGGCTAATTTTAATTCATCAGCGACTTTATCTGGATTTTCTAAAACTGTTCCATTTTCAGGTATGCCTTCAAATTTATGTACATAAAATCTATCTAATACCCATTGATTAGCCTTGTTACTTGAAACTTGTGATAATCTTATTTCATTAGATGTTAATTCAACACCTAAAATCTCTTCTCCTTTTATAGCTTGCTTGCCTAGCCTCTTCTTTAAAAATTTATCAAAAAATCCCTCTTTCTTCTTTTTGCCATCAGCTGCCTGAGGAACTGGAGGTGTGTTGCCCTGTTCCTTACTTTTCTTTTTGAATAGGTTTGCAAAAGGATTTTTCATAATTTTTTTTTTAGATTTTAACTATATACTCAACTTTTACTAGAATAAAAACTTAGTTATCCAGTTTGGGGCATTTAGTAAAATTAATTGGTAAATTATGTATAATTTATAGTAAATATATAAGTATGTTTGAAAAGTTAGAAGAGCTTGCAAAAAATAATAAAAAAATATCTGATTTCCACATTAGATCGGGCTCCCCATTAGCCTATAGGCAAACAGGTGAAATTATAAAAGTCGAAGAAGTAATGGTAACGGCCCAGGATTTAAAAGATTTATTGTCTATGAATTGTAATGAGTACGAACTTAATAAGTTCGATAAAACACATGAACTTGATACTTCGGTTACATTAAGTGGACTAAGATTTAGGGCAAATTTTTATAAAACTATAAATGGGCCTGCTTGCGTTTGTAGAAGAGTAGAAAGTAAAATTCCTGATATGGATCAGTTTAACTTACCACAATCTTTATATGATATTGTAGATTTTCATAAAGGCTTGGTTTTGGTCACAGGTCCAACTGGATCTGGAAAATCCACTACACTTGCAGCAATTGTAAATGAAATTAATAAAACACGAACAGCAAATATTATAACTGTTGAAGACCCAGTTGAATTTATTCATAAAGATAATAAAAGTATTGTTTCACATCGAGAAGTTGGAAAACAAACTGAAACTTTTGCTGCTGCATTGAAAGCTGCTTTAAGAGAAGATCCTGATGTAATTTTAGTTGGAGAAATGCGAGACCTTGAAACTATAAGTTTAGCATTAACTGCTGCTGAAACAGGTCACTTAGTTTTTGGAACATTACACACTAGTGGAGCTCCAAGCACTATAAACAGAATAATTGATGTATTTCCACCTGAGCAACAAGAACAAATTAGAGCACAAATTTCTACATCATTAAAAATGGTTGTTACTCAAAGATTACTTAAAACAAGAGATGGGATGGGTAGAGTTGGCGCATTTGAAATAATGAAATGCACAGCACCAATTCAAAACTTAATAAGAGAAGCAAAAATTCACCAAATTCCAAGTATTATGCAAACAGCTGTTAGAGAAGGAATGATTACTATGGAGAAATCTCTTGAAGAATTAGCAAAATCTGGGAAGATAGATCCCGGTGCAGCAAGATCAGAACATTAAAGGTTTTACTATTTTAGAATTGCTAGTTGTTATAACAATTGTAGCAATTGTATCCGCTGTTGGTTATCCAAATTTTATGAAGTGGAGAGAAGATAGAGAGATACGTGCTGCAATGGAGTCAGCAGCAACAATGTTATCTTCAATTAATAATTTATCACAAAGAGGCAATTTCCCTTTTGTTCAATTAAAAATTACACCTAATGGAACAACTAATACAACAATAACAAGTAAAGGTATGAATGTTAAAACTTTATCTACAAGATTAAATAGTGGGAGTGTAATTGATTGCAGTTTAACAAATAGTGGTTATTGGGATAATCATTTGGTAGATAAAACCACAAAAGATGTATCAACACATATAAATGCTGAGGGCTCAGTTTGTTTTTCGCAGGATGGCACTCATTACAAAACTTTAGGGAAGTTAAATTCAAATGTAAATGTTACAGTAGAAGGTAGGATTACTAATCAATATTTAATCATTTGTTCTACATCTAATGCATCAGGCAGTGGCAAATGTCCCACCAATCAGGCAGATGGTTTGAAACAACCCGCATATTTGGTAGAGTGGACAAGATTTGGTAACATAAGCAAATTTAAATGGAGTGGTAGTGGTTGGAATAGACAATAAAATTAAAAAAGGCGAAAAGGGAATGACATTGCTTGAGGCACTTGTCTCAACTGCAATAATAGGAATTGGTTTTGTTGCTGTTTTTCAAATGGTAAACTATTCAGTCCAATCTATAGATGTGTCTGGTGAAAGAACAAAAGCTAATTATTTAGTTTCAATGGTAGCAGAGGATCTTATTTCAGAAAAAGAGTCTAATTCTCCGACAAAAGACGTCAAATTCATGGATTACTTAATAAGTAATAAGAATAGCTCAAATTCATCATGGAGAATGGGATCATGTTCATCGGGATCGAGTACCACTGGAAATTTTACTAATGCTACTCAAAATAAATTTAAAAAGTGGGATGATCGTTTCTCGACGCGAAGAATTAAATGTAAAGGGGCACAAGATATAAAGTATCTAAAAGTTTTTGATATTTGCAACAATAATGCCAGTGGGAATAATTGCACTTACAATAATACAAGAAATTATAACGGCACAGGAATATATGAAAAATGGATTGTTGGAAAAATGGAGGTCAATCTTAATAGCGGTAAAAAGAAAAAGTTTTTATATTTCCAGATTGATTAATGAAAAAAAAATTATCTAATATTGCTGGTGTTACATTAATTGAAATTCTTATTGGGATATTGATTTCAGTAATAATGATGGGAGCAATGTTCACATCTTATACTGTAGTAAACAACACGTACTCTCAAGTTACTGATCGGGCAAAAATTTCAACTGCTGGAAGAGACGTTGTTGGAATGATTATGAGAGATGTTAGAAACGCTGGTTTTAAATATTTTGGAGATAATATTAAAACAACTAATGCTCATGCTCCAATTCTCATTACCAAAAGCTCAAATTTCAATACTAGCTGTGATAAAATAGATATTGTCTATGGTGGTGTGAATTATAATGCCACTAGAAATCCTAAATATCAGTATGAAAGATTTAAAGTAACTTATGAATGTAAAGCTTCAACAATTCCAGACAAAACTTCACCTAAACTAAGTGGCGGCGGTTATCCACCAATTAAAGCTTTTGCAATTTATAAAACTAAAGTTAAATGGAATAACACTTCGAATAGTTGGGATAATCCATCAACTGATGGAAACGATGCAACTTATCCATCGCAGTTGATAGTAGATTATATAGTTGATTTAATATTTAATCCAATTGATGAAACTGGAGTTTTAATAAGTCCACCTCCAACTCCCACAAATTCCACTAAAGATAAATTATACAAAATTAAAACTATTGATATCGCAATGACAGTAAGATCAACAAAAGATTTTTTTAGAACATCTAAAGTAAGAAAAGTATTAGCAATGATTGATAAAAAAAGAGACAAATCAAAAACTGATAAATATTTAAGAGATACTATTGTAGTAACGGCTCATGCTAGAAATTTAGGATTAGAATAATGAAAAAAAACGAACAAGGATTTGCATTAGTGTTATCATTAGTTTTGATGTTAGCAATGTCATTAATGGGTGGAGCTTTAATTGTTATTTCAGCAGGAGATCACCGTAGCAATAATAAGAGTGATGAATACCAACAAACTTTCTATGTTGCAGAAACAGCTTTGATCGAGGGTGAAAAATATGTTCTTAATAAATTTTTAGGACCTTGGAATACATCTAGCCATAAAAGAGATACATCAAAAAGAGCTTTGCCAGCTAATCAAACCTCTGTTTGGAACGGCGCAATGACAAAAAAAAATTATACAACAAGTGACAGCTTCTATTTTAATACTAGTACAAATTGTTATCAAAGTTTCTCAGAAATAGACAAAAGTACTCTTAAAGTTGTTGCATCCGAAAGTTGGAATTTTGGAAAAGTCTTAAGAGATAGTTTTAATACTAATGCATCAAACCAAGAAAAAACTGAAGCTGAGAGATTGCAGTCTTATTATTATGAGTTTTTTATATCGAGAATTGGAGCCGCACCTTTTAGAGGATACGGATCAAGCGTTAAAAAAGGCGCTACAGACAAAGGAAACGATGGAATGGCCTATAGAGTTTATGGTTGTGGTATAAAAAAAGATGAAGACAGAATGATTGTGGCACTAGAGAGCACTATTGTTCTTCCAAAATAATTTATAATAATAAATTAATTTTGAGACAAAAATAAAGGTATAATGTATTAATTATAACTAATTATGAAAAGATTAGTCCAATTTTTTATAATATTCTTTCTATTTTCAGTACCTGCGAATGCTGCGTGTGATTTTATGATTAAAATTGGTGAGAAAGGCACAAAAGTATTTGAAAAGTTTGCAATTCCTCTGCCTGGTTTTAAAGGAATGTGGTACTTGCCCGTTCAATCTCCAGAGGTTTGTCCAAATGATAATTTAAATGAAAATATTGCAGTAGAATATGTATTTTTAGGAGATAAACATGAACAAGCTAAATTAGCAGCTATAAGAATAATTGTTCTTAATGATGGAAATAATACTGAAAACAATAAATTAACATTGATGAATTATGCTAAAAAAGTTTATGGAGATTTTGATACTGGTCAAAATCCTGAAATATTCAACAGCTATAATATTTGGGAAAACGGACAAAGTATTGTTATCTACAAAAGAATGTTAGATGCAAATGATTTAATTGAAGAAGAAATTATGATTACAAATTTGGAATATGATAAAAAACTAGGTTTATTCTTTAACGAAATTGAAGCAGAAGCAGAAGGGTTTGATAAGAAGGAATAATGAATAAGATAAAAATTTTACTATTTAAAATTTTATTTTCTTTAATACTTTTAAGTAACTCAAGTTACGCAAAAAATATACCACCGGGTTCAGGGATTGGGGATGTTCCAGCAAATATATTAATCTTACTCGATAAATCTGGAAGTATGAGTGTCCGTATGACCAGTGGATCCGGATTTATGTATCCTTACGCTTCAGCAGCTGATAGCAGTGGAGATCTTTATATTGGACAATACTGGCGTTATGGGATTAAAAAATTCAATTACTCTACTGCAACTGTAGATACAACTTTTGCATCTAATGGAACATATGTGGGCTCTGGTAGTTGTAGAAGTTATTATCCTTTAAATATGAAAATTCATAATGGATATTTGTATGTAGCCTCTTATTATGATCACAGAGTTTTCAGAGTAAATATATCTACTGGAGCATGTGACTGGAATCACTATATCAGATATCCAAGAAATATAGCCATTGATACTGGTAACAGCATTCTTTATGCAAATGGGATATATGGAAATGCGGTCGTTCGAAATTTATCTACAAATACAAATATAAATTGTTCTTGGTCTGGTAATTTAAATGGTCAAACCAGATATGGTTCAACAGCAGTAGATGCATCTGGAAATAACTTTTACAGCATTAGTTACTCTAGAATGTACAGATTTACAATAAATCAGTCTACAAGATGCCCAAATACAAATTATTCAGCACAATGGTATTGGGGTGGAAGTTATTCTTTTGGAATGGATAATCATCCCTCTGATGATAACATTTTTTATTTAAACAATTATTACTCTCACAGAGTTGAGAAAATAACTTTAAATTCTTCTAAAAATAAAGTTCAATCTAGAAAGACAGCAGGAAGATGCTGTACTGGTAAGTCATCATCAACAAATATTAGAATGTATTACCCATGGGGTGTATCAGTAGATAAAACAAATAATAGAGTGATAAGTACTACATATTATAAAATGTCAGTACATGCGTTTGATCTCGATCTAGGTTTTTTAAAAGAATTTGGTGGATCTAGTGGAACAAGAATGGATGGGGCAAAAGAGGCTATAAAAGCAATAGTAACTGACTCATCTTTAACTGCAGGAGTTAACTTTGGTTATGCTTATTGGTCATCAGGTGGAGCTGGTTTTAGATCTTGGAGTGGAAATATTACAACAGGAAGAGCTAATCCCTGTAATTCTCGAGCATGCTTAAAAGTAAGAGTTCATAAACAAGGTGCATCAAGGATAAACCAAATAATTGGAAGTTTAAACCCTGGTGGCGGAACAAATGCAGATGACTGGGCTAGAATTGCTGAAGATTATTATCTGAGCAGTAGTTATTCTCCAATTGATAAAAATTTATCCTGTCAAAATAGCTATATATTGGTTATTGGTGATGGTGATTGGTACAATCATAGCAGAGCTCAAAGTAGAGTTGTCAAACTTTTAAACAAACACAAAATTAAAACTTTTACCGTTGCATTTGGTGGAGGGTTATCAAGCAATGGTATTAGAAATTTCAGAAGAATGGCCCAAGCGGGTGGAACTAATGATGTTATAATTGCAAACACAACAGCATCGCTTAAATCACAATTAAAAGCAGCGATATCACAGGTTATTGCATCTAAACTATCTTTTACTGCTCCTGCAATTACAGCTACTATAGAAAAAGGTGGATCATTATACCAAGCACAGTTTGATTATATCCAAAATAAAGAATGGCAAGGTAAATTAACAAGAACAAAATTAAATCCAGATGGAAGTTTAGATCTTAATGATAAAGGAAATTGGGACGCTTCAGACAAACTTGAAAAAAGAACAAGTGCTAGAAAAATTTGGAGCCAAGTGCCTGGGGTAGATTATAGAACAAATTATAATAACTTTGTTGATACTAATTGGAGTTCAATAAACACGCTATTTGAGACAACAGGAAATGAAGTTGCTGGATATCATAATAAAACTGATAGTCCATCAAATACACAAAGATGTAAAAATGTTTCTTCGGTCAAAGATGCTGTCAGTGGTGTTAACGAGGATGATATTAAAGGACTAATTAATTTTATTAGAGGTAAAGACTATTTTGATTACGATGGTGATTGTAATTTAACTGAGAAAAGACCTAAGGCATTGGGAGATATATATCATTCTGAGTTGGTGGTTATTGGAAATCCAGAAGCCGAAACTGCATTTGTTGGTTCCAATCAAGAATCTTATTGGAGATCTATTAAAGGATATGATGCATGGGCAGCTTCTGTAAAAAGAGATGAAATCATTTATGTTGGTGCCAATGATGGAATGCTTCATGCATTCAATGCATCAAATGGAGAAGAAGAATGGGCATTCGTTCCTCCATTGTTAGCTGCATCTTTCCCAAGCATGGTTAATGTTAATTTAAATAGATCTGTTGGTGGTTCTAATGCAATTTATGGTGTAGATGGATCGCTGGTTGCACACGATATGTATTTCAAAAGTGCATTTGACAGCTCTAAACAGTGGCATACTATTTTAATGGTGCCGTATGGAAGAGGTGGTGGAGGTTTTTCTGTTTTAGATGTAACTAATCCTAAGAAACCTTTACATCTATACTCAGTTTTAAACGATAAAACTAGACGTGAAGTTCATGTAATGGATCATAATGGAACGATAAATACATATAATTACATCCCAACATCATGGCCATTAAGCCAAATGGCAGAGTCCATTGCAGTCGGTGCAAGTCAATCAACTGACTTTACTTGTAAGACAGATCAAAGCACTAAATGTCAAACACACAATGTTTGGACAATACCTAATGTAACTTTATCAAAATCAGATTTAAGAATTACAATAGATGATAAAAATTATACAAGCTTTAGTGTTACTACTAATCTTCAAGGCACAGAGATCAGATTAAATAGAAATTTAACGTATTATGGTGGCGATCCAGGGGATGCATCAAAATCAAGCACAAATATGGGTGTATATTTAAGACCAGGTTCTGTTAATACTGGAGTAACGACACAACCAGAATATGATTATAGTCAACTTGGTGAAACATGGTCAGCACCTAGAATTTTAAGACTACCTAACAGTGGTGCAGGAGATACAAATATTGAGGATGATATTTATGTAGCTGTAATGGGTGGAGGATTTGGAACTCAATACGAAGGGGTTGGTTCTAATTTAACTATAGTAAATCTTGAAGACACAAGTTTCCCAGGAAGAATTCATAAATCTATCCCGATTGACGATTTAACAAGTAACGATATTGTTAATTCTACTCCTGGTACACCAGTCGTTATTACACCTGATACAGCAAGAGGAGTGAATTATAGAGGAGCCTTAGTTTACATAAATGATTTAGAAGGAAAAATTACGAAGTTTAATTTAACTAATATGTCTGATGACGGTGCTGGAAGCGCTATTTCGTTGTATGATAGCACAACATTATTTACTGCAGGCTCTAATCAAACAAATGGAAGATATATGTATCATTCAATGGATGCAACAATTGGTCAAACAACAAACTCGTTGTGGTTATATACTGGTACTGGAGACTATGAAAGAATTGGATCCACTAACCAAGGAACAGAAAATTTAATGTTAGGAATTAGTGATCCTCATTACCCATCTTACAGAGATGTAGCTGTTGCAACTAAAGCATCAGATTTAACAAATTGTAAAAATACAACTAAAGATACCACTGGAGCTAAATGTCCACAAACTCCTAAAGATGTCGGATGGTATATAACTTTAGATGATTTCCAAAAAGTTACAGCAGAGCCAACCGTATCTAGTGGTTTAGTATATTTTCCAATATACAAACCTAGCTCATCAGTTAATAAATGTAGCTTAGGTGATGCATTTATTTGTGGAGTAGATGATGAATGTGGAACAAATGTATCAAATAAACTTGGATCATTTAGAAATAAAAAAGATAGTTGCATGTATGTAGGTCAGGGTGTTTTATCTAGAATAGTAGTTTATGCTAACAAGTTATTTGCAAATATCGCAGGTCAATCAACAAATGCACAGAAGAAAGATTTAGTTGTGCTTGATGCAGCAGCTGGAGGCACTTCTAGCTACAGAAGTTCTTGGAGACAGAACTATTAATCATTAAAAATAATGAAAAAGATTTTACTGAGTATAGTCTTCTTTTTTTTATTTAGTTCAGTTGGTTATGCTGGCCCATGTTTAACAACCATTGCTAGTGCATCAACAAATCAATTAGCTTGTGCCGATGATGATATTTTAAATGTTACTTCTGCTGGGTCAATTACTTACAGTGATAATAAGGCAGTTGATCTAGAAGATATCAGTGGAGTTCAAATTACTAATGATGGAACAATTCAAACAGAGAGCGGAACTAATAAACAAATCGCAATAAATGCTGAGTCATCTTTGAATACTACAATTACAAATAACGGAACAATCAACTCAGATAATAAGTATGGTGTAATATTAAGTTATGCAGAAAATGTTGTAATTACTAATAATGCAGGGGCAACAATAAGTGCTGACGGTAATACTGCAATTTATGGAAAAAACGTTGGTAATTGTCATTTTAATGGTACTAATTGCCATTCAGATTTATCTGGTCAATCAAATGGTGTTGGTCTGACACTACATAATCATGGAACCATTACCTCTCAACATGAAACCGTTTGGTTAGGTTCAGGAAGTTCAGGTGCTCACAGGAGCAAAGGTATTAAAATTTATAACTATGATGGTGGAATTATTAAAACAACAGATGAAGGAGATAGTCCTATTAAAGGTTTTCATTTAGTTGATTTTGAATTTATTAATTATCAGGGAGGTACAATTGAAGGTGACGACAGACATGCAGTAAATACTGAACAATCTGAAGATATCAATTTTACTAATAATGGTACAATAACTGCAACAGATAAAAGTGCATTTTACTGCAAAACATGCTCGGATGTTACTTTTAATAATACCGGAACAATGACATCTGGAAATAACGCTGTAGTAATTTCAAACGGGGATAATATAAGTATAACAAATTCTGGAACAATAACTGCCACTGCTGATAATTCAGGTTTAAATATAAGTTCATCCGACGGTACCGTCGTTACTAATACAGGTACTATATCTGGGGTTGATCATGGAATGCAATCTTCA
>ENA-OSEY01000804-OSEY01000804.1-marine-metagenome-genome-assembly--contig:-NODE-804-length-22138-cov-4.132814_pt1 | contig 22138 bp, 19 predicted proteins | sample MGYA00248465_ERZ534230 | MGnify/ENA primary metagenome ERZ534230 (study PRJEB26409, sample SAMN06344110) | marine metagenome | isolation source: Sea water from surface | place: Atlantic Ocean:Southern...
TACCTTTCGCATTGATCGTTCATAACTTATTATCTACAAATGATCCAAGAGAATTAGGATCAAAAAATCCTGGTGCGACAAATATGTATAGAGTTGCTGGACCTCTTGCTGGGATATTGACTTTCGCGGGTGATTTTCTAAAAGGTTTTATTCCTATATACATGTTAGTGGACTTCGAGCCGACAATCTTATATCTTGCAGCATTCTTCATTCTCGCAGGACATATGTTTTCCATTTTCAATCGATTCAGCGGAGGCAAAGGTGTTGCCACCTCTTTTGGCTTCCTTTTAGCTATAAATTTAAAACTAGGATTGATCGTGATGTTAATGTGGGTTTTAGTTTTCGCATTAAAGAGAATTTCAGGTTTATCAGCAATTATAAGTTTTATATTATTGCCATTTATTGCTCTTTTTATCATTGGTAATGGCGAATTTTTAATGTTATCAATATTGCACACTATAATAATACTTATTAATCACAGAAATAATATAAAAGAGCTCTTACAGAGTTAATGAAGGATTCGGTTTAATCTTGAAATTTTTCTCAATTTCAGATGAGCGAGATTTAAGGAAACCTGCATATGCAATCATTGCTCCATTATCAGTACTAAACTTTACATCTGGAAAAAAAACATTGTAATTGCTTACTTGAGAGAATTTATCTCTTAGTCTTTTATTAGCACTGACTCCACCAGTAACCACAATATTATTTATTCCATGATCTTGTGAAGCTTTTAGAGATTTGCTTATCAGTGTCTCAACAATAGAATCTTGTAACTCAAAAGAAATATTATTGATACTTTCATCGGTTAGTTCAATTTTTTGTAGTTTATTTATTACGTGCGTTTTGAGTCCACTGAAACTGAAATTATAGTCATTACTATTTATCATCGGCCTAGGAAAAGAAAATTTATTGTCTATAGCATCTTCTGAACGCCTGGCAATTTCTGGTCCACCTGGGTATCCTAAACCAAGTTTTCTAGCAATTTTATCAAAGCACTCTCCTGCAGAATCATCTAGCGTAGTGCCTAAAGTTTTAATTTGAAAGTCTTCATCTACAATTGATAAAAGTGTGTGACCACCTGACACGAGTAATGAAATGAAAGGCGGAGCGAGATTCTTCTCTGTAATCATAGGAGAGTATATATGAGCTTCTAAGTGATTAACCTCAATTGTTGGAATACTTCTAGACCATCCCAAAGCCTTGGCAAGCGACGCTCCTGCTAAAAGCGGGCCGAGAAGCCCAGGACCATTAGTAAATGCAATCATTCCAATATCGCTAATCTTTGTATTTGCTTTATTAAGTAAGAAATCAAGTAGTGGTATAAATTTTTTAACATGATCTCTGGAGGCCAATTCAGGGACTATGCCGCCATATTTAGCATGTATTTGATGTTGAGAGCTCGTGACGTGAGCAATTATTTGCCCAGATGAATCAACAATAGCTAAACCTGTGTCATCACAAGATGATTCTATTCCCAAGATATTCATCGGTGTATTATAAGTTAAAACTTGCTTTATAGACAATATCGAGTAATATATCGCAATATTTAATTATTAAGGATATATATGCCAAGTGTACAAGTAAGAGAGAATGAGCCTTTTGAAATTGCATTGAGACGATTCAAAAGAGGCTGTGAAAAAGCAGGTATCTTAACTGAAACACGTCGTAGAGAATTTTATGAGAAACCAACTGCCATGCGAAAAAGAAAAATTGCAGCCGCAACTAAAAGATGTAAAAGAAAAGTCAGTATGGATACACTCAGAAAAAAACCCCCTTATAAAAAATTCTAGTTAATGATGGCAAAATCCGCTATCAAAGATAGTATCCAGCAAGACCAAATTAATTTTCTAAAAGAAGGTAAAAAAGAAGATTCCTCAATTTTGAGATTCGCATTGTCATTTATCAACAAAGAGGAAAAAGATAAGCAAATTGAATTATCTGATTCTGAAGTAGTTGCAGTTATTAAATCTCTTATCAAAAGAAATAAAGATTCTTACGATCAATTTACATCTGCTAATAGACCAGAATTAGCAGAAAAAGAAAAAAAGGAAATGGACTTGCTTCAGAGTTACCTCCCTGAAGTTATGAATGAAAATGAAACTGAAGAAATTGTAAAGTCGACTATAGATAAGCTAGGAATTAGCTCAATGAAAGAAATGGGTAAGGCAATGGGAGAAATTAAAAAAAACCATGCTGACACTATTGATTTATCGCTCGTTAGTCAGTTAATAAAAAAACATTTAAGTTAATATTCGTTCATATCGCTAAATAGAGATAAGTCTTGTATAATGCTGTAATGGACAAAAATCTTCAATTTCTAGAATTAAAAAGAATGGACCCAGATGTAATTTCTCCAGCAAAGAGAAAAAAAAATTACAATGAAATTTATGGGCATTACACAAGTCAGATTGCTTCTGAACAATCAGGTAGATGCATAGAATGTGGAAACCCATACTGTGAATGGAAATGTCCTGTTCATAATTACATACCTCAGTGGCTGAAATTAATATCAGAAAATAAATTATTCGAGGCTGCAGACTTATCACACCAAACAAATTCTTTGCCTGAAATATGCGGAAGAATTTGTCCACAAGACAGACTATGTGAGGGTGCTTGTACACTCAATGATGGTTTTGGTGCAATTACCATAGGGAGTATTGAAAAATACATTACAGACGAGGCGATCAGTCAAGGTTGGAAACCTGACCTGTCAAATATTAAAAAAAATAACTACAAAATTGGGATTATAGGTGCAGGGCCCGCCGGTTTAGCATGTGCGGATGTGCTAGTAAGAAACGGATTTAATCCTATTATATATGATAAGTATGAAGAGATAGGCGGTCTACTGACTTTCGGCATCCCACCTTTCAAACTTGAGAAAGAAATTGTTAAACAAAGAAGAAAAATTTTAGAGGACATGGGTGTAAAGTTTGTTCTTAATACAAATATTGGTACAGATATAAGCTTTGATAAATTCTTAAATATGTTCGACGCAGTGTTTCTTGGAATGGGTACATATACATACATGAAAGGTGGATTTCCTGGAGAAAACTTGGACTGTGTCTATGACTCGCTGCCATATCTAAATTCTAACATTAGAAACCTCATGCAAAAAAAAGATAATGAGTACATTAATCTTAAAGATAAAACAGTTATTGTTCTTGGCGGTGGTGATACAGCTATGGACTGCAATAGGACAGCACTAAGACAGGGAGCGAAAAAAGTCTACTGTGCTTATAGAAGAAATGAATCTAATATGCCTGGGTCTAAAAGAGAAGTTAAAAATTCTAAGGAGGAAGGCATAGAGTTTCTATGGAATATGCAGCCGGTTGAAATCATTGGAGATCAAAAAGCCACAGCAGTGAAATTCATGAAGACTAAATTAAAAAAAACTGATATCAGAGGAAGAGAGATCCCAGTTATTGTTCCAAATAGTGAAAAAATCATTAAATGTGACAGTGTAATCTTAGCTTTTGGATTCAGACCAAATCCACAATCATGGTTTAAGGAAAATAAGATCTTTACTGACGAAATTGGAAGAGTAAAAATCAATAATATTTCAAAATATGCTCATCAAACAAATAATCCAAAAATTTTTTCTGGTGGGGACATGGTTAGAGGATCAGACTTAGTTGTTACCGCAGTTTTTGAGGGAAGAAATGCTGCAAAAGGTATAATTGATTATATCAATGACAAAAATAAATGAGTCAAACTAAGCATCTGCTTATTGAAAGTATATATCAACGTACAATTGATAGAACTCCCATCTGGATAATGCGTCAAGCTGGTAGATACCTACCCGAGTACATTAAAACAAAAAATCAAGCAGGTGGATTCATGAAGCTAATAAGAAATCCAGAACTAGCCTGTGAAGTTACAATGCAACCACTTAGGAGATACTCTCTGGATTCTGCAATATTATTCTCAGACATCTTGGTAGTTGCTGATATGTTTAATATGAATTTAAGATTTGAAGATAAGATAGGACCTATCTTTGACGAGCCACTGAGAACAGAATCAGATTTTGAGAAGTTACCTTCAGAACTAGATGTATCAAATCTGGAGTATGTGAATGAAACAATTAAAAATATAAAAGGTGAACTTAATGATTCGCTTCCTCTCATTGGATTCATAGGCAGTCCATGGACAGTGGCAACTTACCTAATCGAGGGTAACTCAACAAAACAATTCTCATTTGTAAATGGCATGCTGAAAGAAAATCCGGGTCTTCTGTCTAGGATTTTAGATATGATTACTAAAGGGAGCGTAGACTATGTTAGAGAGCAAATTAAAAATGGAGTTGATGCTATAATGATATTTGATACCTGGGGTGGATTACTATCAGGAGATAACTATGAGAAGTTTTCCTTGAACTACATACAAAAAATCATTTCATCAACTTATACAGAGGGGGTCCCTGTTATTTATTACAGTAGATCAAAATCAAACTTTGATAAGCTTAAAAATTTAGACATTGATTGCATCGGTATAAGTTCAGAAAATAATCTAGGTGATATGTATAAATTTTTTGATGAAAAATTTGCTATTCAAGGAAATCTCAACACAGATATTCTCAAAGAAGACAAGGATACAATAAAAAAAGGAGTCATAAAGACACTAGAAACCTTTCCTTTCGAAACAGGACATGTTTTTAATTTGGGAACAGGGATCACACCTGATATACATCCTGATAAAGTCTCATATTTAGTTGACCAAGTTAGAGAGTTAAGTGTTAAATGATAAATCAGATCTATTTAATCGGTCCTATGGGTTCTGGGAAATCTACAATGGGACGACTATTGGCGAAGAAATTAGGTTTACCTTATTTTGATCTCGATAAGCTAATTGAAGACCAAGAGAAGATGTCCATTAGCGATATTTTTCAAAAACACAATGAGAAATATTTTAGAGACTTAGAGTCAATTACCCTAAAGCAATACTCAGAAGAAAGTAACTTCGTTATTTCGACCGGTGGTGGTTGTGTTTTAAGAGATCAAAATCTAAATATTTTAAGAAAAGGTCTTGTTATATACTTAAAGATATCAATAGAAACTCAATTTGAGAGAGTAAAAAACCGAACACATAGACCTTTATTGAATAACGTCACAAAAGATACCCTTGTACAACTAGATAAAGAGAGGGGTTCCGTCTATTCAGGTATTTCTAATATCGAAGTTGATGTTTCAAATTTAGATAAAGAAGATGTATTATCCACTATTATCAGAAGATTAGAGAGTTACAGTGAGAAAAATTAACCTTCAACTAAATAATACTAAAATCCCTATCCTAGTTGGATCGAATATATTGAAAACAATAAATCCTGAGAATTATGTTAAGAAGAATGATGTTGTAATAATAACAAACTCAACCATTGCAAAGTTATACCTCAAACAGACTAAACGTATGTTCAAAGATTACAATGTGGATAGTTTGATATTACGGGATGGTGAAAAATATAAAAATATAAAAACATTACAACAAATACACGACTATCTGATAAAGAATAAATATGATAGATCGCTTACAATAGTTGCGCTTGGTGGAGGTGTAATTGGAGACATGGTCGCGTTTGCTGCAGATACATTTATGAGAGGTGTTCAATTAATCCATATTCCAACTACTTTACTTGCTCAAGTTGACTCGTCTATTGGTGGTAAGTGTGGCATAAATCATCCTCTTGGCAAAAATATGATTGGATCATTCAAGCATCCAAGTGTAATTTTAATGGATAGTGCAATTCTGAAAACTCTCCCAAAAAGAGAGTTTATGGCTGGAATGGCAGAAGTGATAAAATATGGTTTGATAAAAAATAAGAGTTTTTTTAAATTCATAGATAATAATTATTCTAAAATTATTCAACAGAATACTGATTGCCTTTTAAGAACTATTTTTACATGTGCATCTATCAAAGCTCAAGTTGTGAAGGAAGATGAGCTTGAGAGTGGAATAAGAGCGATACTAAACTTTGGTCATACTTTTGGACATGCTATTGAAGCCTCCAAGAATTATAAAGGGATCCTCCATGGTGAAGCTATCAGTGTGGGAATGAACATTGCATCAGCTATTTCTGCTGATCAAGGATATTTAACTCATGATGAATATTGCAACATTGAAGATATGCTTCTAAATATGCAAATGCCAACTATGATCCCAAAAAAAATAACATCAGCATCTATAATGAAACACATTGGGCATGACAAGAAAAAAATATCTGGTAAAAATAGATTTATCTTATTGGATAAAATTGGAAATGCTTTTATAAACGACAAGTTAGACAATAAATACCTAAAAGAGATATCTAAAAACTTCATCAGATAATTCATTAATTAATATTTGTGATAAAATGTTAATACTATGAAGAACGGACATAAATCAAAAAATTCATTGTATTCACCTACTTTCGAAAGGGATAATTGTGGTTTTGGTCTAATAGCTAATATGGATGATAAGCCATCTAGCTGGGTCATAAATACAAGTATCGAAGCGTTAAACAGATTAAAACACAGAGGGGCAGTGTCTGATGATGGCAAATCCAGCGATGGATGTGGCCTACTGATCAAAAAACCTGATGATTTTTTTAATCACTGTGCACAAGAATTAGGCATCAAACTAAGCAACAATTATGCTTTCGGTACAGTGTTCCTACCTAAGAACAAATCAAAGCATAAAAAAATTAAAGAAACATTCTTTTTTCAAATTAAGAAATCAGGACTAAATGTACTGGGATGGAGACATGTACCGATAGATAAAAGTGTTTGTGGCAAAGATGCGCTTGCAAGCCTCCCAGACATACAACAGATAATAATAACAGGCAGTGATGCTCTTCATGAAAATGAATTTGAAAAAAAATTATATGTTGCCAGACTTCATATAGAAAAAATACTTAATGAGCCTGATTTATACATATGCAGTATGTCCTCGAAAGTAATTTCATATAAAGGATTAATTGTCTCTGAAAATATACAAAAGTTTTATCCAGATCTAACTCACAGAGAAATGAAAACATCTTTATGTGTCTTTCATCAAAGATTCTCTACTAACACACTCCCACAGTGGAAACTTGCTCAGCCATTTAGACACCTAGCACATAATGGAGAAATTAATACTATTCAAGGAAATAGGCACTGGTATATGGCCAGGAGGAGCAAACTGGATATATCAGACTTGCCTGAACTGAAAAAGCTACATCCAGTTGTATCAATGGAGGACTCCGATTCTTACTCATTAGACAATATGTTGGAATATCTATTAGCTGGTGATATGGGAATCTTCAGAGCAATGAGAACACTTATTCCTCCTGCTTGGCAAAATAATAATCAAATTGATACTAAACTTAAAGCATGTTTTGAATATCATTCGATGCATATGGAACCGTGGGACGGACCAGCGGGTATCGTTTTAACCGATGGAAGATACGCTGCTTGTGCTCTTGATAGAAATGGTTTGAGACCAGCAAGATATGTGATTTCAAAAGATAGACATATTACACTCGCATCCGAAGTTGGTGTTTATGATTACGATGATTCTGAAATCATAGAAAAAGGAAGGCTAGCCCCAGGAGATATGCTGGCTGTTGATACTCTCAATGGCGAAGTACTGCTATCTGATGACATTAACAAAATCCTAAAAGATAGACATCCGTATGATGAATGGCTAAATAAGAACTCTATAAATCTTACGAGTTATGATGAAAACGAGGAGATACCCCTCTCGTTTAACTCTTCAGATTTAACCACGTATAAAAAGTTTTATGGCGTTACGCTTGAAGAAGAAAAAGATGTGATACTACCTCTTGCAAATCTTGCGCTAGAAGCGACAGGCTCTATGGGTGATGATACACCAATGCCTGTTCTGTCAAAACAATCAAGATCTTTATATGATTATTTTAGACAACAGTTTGCCCAGGTAACTAACCCTCCTATTGACTCGCTTAGAGAAACCAGCGTGATGTCATTAGAAACTTGTTTGGGAGTTGAGAGAAACCTTTTTGAAGAATCTTCACTTCATGCAGGAAGATTAGTACTTAGCTCTCCTGTTTTATCCAAACAAGTCTTTGATAGACTCACTAATTCAAAAGAGAAAGGTTTCCAAAGTGATAAATTGAGTCTCCACTATGATTCAAATATAGATTTAGAGGAGGCTATTAATACAATTTGTGATAGAGCAGTTAGAACAGTTAAGAAGGGAGCTGTCCTTATAGTACTCTCTGATATCGGTTTAAATGACAATCAAATGACAATTCCTGCTGTTATGGCTGTAGGAGCAGTACATCATAGACTAATTTCAGAAGGATTAAGGTGTGACTGCAATATCATAGTTGAAACAGCTTCTACCTGGAACTCACATCATTTTGCTGTGTTACTAGGATATGGGGCATCTGCAATTTATCCTTATCTGGCTCTAGAGATAATTAACAATATGATTATGCGTAACAATCAAGATGAGAAAATATATGCTCAGCACGTTAATAATTTCATTAAGGGAATTAATAAAGGGTTATTAAAAATAATGTCTAAGATGGGTATTTCATGTATATCTAGTTACAGGGGTGCTCAGCTATTTGAAATAATTGGGTTAAATTCCAATGTGATTGATTTATGTTTTAGAAATAATGTTTCTAGAATTGAAGGTGCGGGCTTTGATGATATTGAGAGTGATTTAAGAATTAATAAAGAATATTCAATGAAAGTATCTGACGGCATCGGTAAGGGCGGCCTACTCAAGTTCACCGCGGATGGCGAATATCATGATTACAATCCTGATGTCGTAAAAGCATTACAAGAATGTGTAACTACTGGTGACTATGAGGATTATAAAAAGTTCTCTAAGTTAGTAAATTCAAGAGATCCTAGTTTTCTTAGAGATTTATTTAATCTTAAAAAGAAAAAGGCGATACCTCTATCTCAGGTTGAGTCATCTAAAAGTATACTCAAGAGATTTGATACAGCTGGGATGTCTCTGGGCGCTCTCTCTCCAGAAGCGCATGAAGCTCTTGCAATTGCGATGAATGCAATCGGGGGAAGATCTAATTCTGGTGAAGGTGGGGAAGATATCAAGAGATATAATTCGCCTAAAACATCAAAGATTAAACAAGTTGCCTCAGGGAGATTTGGTGTGACACCACATTATCTTGTGAATGCCGATGTAATACAGATTAAAATAGCTCAAGGTGCAAAACCTGGGGAAGGAGGTCAGCTGCCTGGAGATAAAGTTGATCAGTATATTGCCAAACTTAGATACTCAGTCCCTGGAGTTACTCTAATATCACCACCTCCGCACCATGATATATATAGTATTGAAGATTTAGCTCAGCTTATTTACGATTTAAAACAAGTCAATAGTCGAGCTCTTATCTCCGTAAAACTTGTATCACAAAAAGGGGTTGGAACGATTGCTGCTGGGGTAACGAAAGCTTACGCAGATCTGATTACTATTTCAGGTTATGACGGCGGGACAGGAGCTAGTCCACTAACTTCAGTTAAGTATGCTGGTTCACCATGGGAGATGGGTATTGCCGAAACTCAGCAAACATTAATGCTGAATAATCTTAGACACAAAGTAAGAATACAAACAGACGGTGGGCTTAAAACAGGATTAGATGTTATAAAAGCCGCGATCTTTGGAGCAGAGAGTTATGGGTTTGGAACATCAGTAATGGTTGCTTTAGGCTGCAAGTATTTAAGAATATGTCACTTAAATAATTGTGCAACAGGCGTCGCCACACAAAATAAAATACTACGAATGAAACACTTCTCGGGCAGCCCTGAAAGAGTTGTAAATTACTTCAAATTCATTGCACAAGAAGTCAGAGAAATAATGGCATCACTGGGTATTAAGACAATTGATGAACTAACCGGTCAGACACATCTATTATCAATTAGTAAAGGCATCACAGAAAAACATAAAGCCTTAAGCCTAAAAAAGATGCTAACAATTGCAAATAAAAAATCTGACAAGTATTGTACAACTAAATCAAACAAGCCATATGATAAGGGCGTATTAGCTAGAAAAATTCTTAAAGATTCTAAAAATGCAATTATGAATCGTAAAAGTATCACTCTAGAATATGGCATAAAGAATCTTGATCGTTCTATAGGTGCTAGTCTCTCAGGAGAGATAGCTAAAAGATACGGAAATCATGGTTTCTCCAATACGCCCATAAGGTTAAATTTAAATGGAACTGCTGGTCAAAGTCTCGGAGTATGGAATGCAGGTGGTGTTGAAATCCATCTTACTGGGGATGCAAACGATTATGTCGGTAAGGGAATGTCTGGCGGTAAAATAACTATCAACGCTTCATCACCTTTCAAAAATATTGCTGATAAAAATAGTATCATCGGAAATACATGTCTATATGGTGCTACAGGTGGCATACTTTACGCTGAAGGTAAAGCGGGTGAGAGATTTGCTGTTAGAAACTCAGGTGCTATTGCTACCATAGAAGGAGCAGGCGACCATTGTTGCGAATACATGACTGGAGGCTCTGTAACTGTTTTAGGAGAGGTTGGAAACAATTTTGGAGCTGGCATGACAGGTGGAGTTGCCTTTGTTTATGATAAATCACATAGGTTAGATAAGAACCTCAACAAAAGCTCTGTAGAACTTGTAGAGCTCTCAAGAGCTGACAAGACAGCAATCAGTTACTTTAAAAAGATTATCAAAGATTACGTAAAAGAAACAAAAAGTATCAAGGCTAAGGAAATATTAAAGAATTTTAAAAATGAAATTAGTAATATTAAATTAATTAAGCCAATAAATGCATCAATGGAAGATATCAAGAAGAATGTGATTAATAAAGTCGCATAATGGCAAATTTTGATAGAGCATTCATTGATCAGGTTCTGTCTTCAACCGACATAGTTGATGTAATAAAAGAAAAAGTTAACCTTACAAAGAATGGAGCAAACTTTAAGGGTCTGTGTCCATTTCACAACGAAAAAACACCTTCATTCAATGTCTCTTCGTCAAAACAATTTTATCATTGCTTTGGTTGTGGTGCTCACGGTGACGCTATAAAATTTCTACAGGAGCATGATAATCTTACTTTCATTGAAGCTCTAACAAAATTAGCACAAGCAGCAAACCTTGAGCTTCCAGAAAAGACAAAACAAAATGATGCTCACTATAATCTTTTTATATCAAATAAACTTGCCGCTGACTTTTATAGTCGTTCTCTAAAAAACAATCCAAAAGCAAAGACCTATCTAGAGAGTAGGGGTATCGATCAGGATATGATAGATGTTTTTCACTTAGGACTATCTAATAATAAGTGGGATGATCTAACTAACTTATTCGCAAAAGAAAAAATTACGAACAATGCAGTTGAGGCTGGGCTAATAATTAAATCTAATAACAAAACATATGACCGTTTCAGAAATAGAATTATGTTTCCTATAAGAAACTCAACTGGAAATATTATTGGTTTTGGAGCAAGAATCTATAATTCAGACGATGGAGCTAAATATTTAAACTCTCCAGAAACTAAACTATTTCACAAAAGTTTCGAGCTATATGGTCTGTATGAATGTAAAAAAGATATAAGCAAAGAAAAATCAGTCATCATTGTTGAGGGATATACTGATGTCATTGGATTATATAAATCTGGATTGAGGAACTGCGTCGCCACATTGGGAACAGCATTTACCAAGCATCACTTCAATAAAATAAAGAGGTATACAAATAAGATTATATTTTGTTTTGATGGTGACGCTGCAGGTAAATCTGCAGCATGGAAGGCCATAACAAATTGTCTACCTGAGTTAAAAGATGAAATACAACTCTCTTTAGTTTTTCTGCCCGAAGGATGTGATCCCGATTCGTATGTTAAAACTGATAGAGAAAATTTTGATAATTTAATAGATAATTCTATGCCATTGTCGCAATACATAATTGAATATCTTAAATCTAATAAAGACACTAAGACTGTAGAAGGAAAAACCTCTTTCGCATTAGAGGCAAAAGAAGTGCTCAATCAAATGCCCAACATCATGTATACAGATATACTTAGAGAAGAGATACAGGAAATAACAGGAAATGTGATACCAAAGGAGAGCCAAACATCAAACAACAAAGAAAAAATAACTTCATCGAACACGAATCAAGAATTTGATATCAAAGAACTTACACTTTTAAGTTTATTTATAGAATATCCAAGGTTAGTCAAAGAGTTTGATTGTAAGAATATAATTTCAGAGACCTCATTGAAAAATATTTATAATATTATCAAAGAAGAAATTAACCATAATAAGAATTTTACAGCTGCACATCTATTAAAGTTATTTCCAAATAATGAGACTATCAAAACTATAGTTTCTTTTGAATCAAATGAGAAGTCTGAAGATTCTGCAAGAGTTACAATCAAAGAAATATTTCATCAATTAGAGCTGAGTTCTAAAGAGAAAATCTATTTTGACCTGCTAAATAGATATACTGAAGGTCAAAAATTATCTGATGATGAGAGAAAATTCATTAAAAATTTCAAGAAATAGTTATATGAATAAACATCTGCTTTATTACCACTCAATTGTAATATAAACTGCACAGATGTATTATTTTACATCTGAAAGCGTATCACCTGGTCATCCAGATAAATTATGCGATCACTTATCAGACGCCATTTTAGATCATGTTCTCTCACAAGATAAAGAATCACGTGTTGCATGTGAAACTTTTGTAAAGGGTAAATCTGATGATGCTGGGACTGTTGTCGTGGGTGGAGAGATAACTACTCAAGCAAATCTCGATATAGATGAACTTATAAGAGAAACTATTCTAGAAATAGGATACAACTCAAATGAACTTGGTTTTAATGGGAATGAATGCAACATTATCAAATTACTAACAAAACAATCTCCTGATATACAAATGGGGGTTGATCGAGAAGAGAAAAAAAATCAAGGAGCAGGTGATCAAGGTCTAATGTTTGGATATGCCACAAATGAGACTGAGTTTCTTATGCCATCACCGATATATTATTCTCATCGTTTGGTTGAGAAACAAACAAATCTTTTAAAAACTAGAGCTGTGAGTTGGTTGAGGCCTGATGCCAAAAGCCAAGTTACATTTCAATATGAGAAGGACAAGCCTACATTTGTAGATACTGTTGTCTTATCAACACAGCACTCTAGTGATATAAGTTTGGAAGATCTCAGAGAGTATGTAAAAAAAGAGATCATATTTGATGTTATTCCGGAAAATTTGATTAATGATAATACAAGGATTTTTATAAACCCTACCGGTAATTTTGTTGAAGGTGGACCGCTTGGTGATTCAGGACTGACAGGTAGGAAGATCATTGTTGACACATACGGCGGTATGGCAAGACATGGTGGAGGAGCATTTTCAGGCAAAGATCCCTCTAAAGTCGATAGGTCTGCAGCATATGCAGCAAGGTATATCGCAAAAAATATCGTTGCGGCTGGACTCGCTGATAGATGTGAAATTCAAATATCTTATGCAATAGGAGTTGCACAACCAACATCAACATTAGTTAATACGTTTGGAACAGGCACAGTCTCAGATGATAAATTATCTAGTATTATCAATGATATTTTTGATCTTACTCCTTATGGGATAATCACTACTCTGAATCTACTCAATGTTAAATACAAACCTACAGCTGGATTTGGGCATTTTGGGAGAAATGATGTAAATTTTACATGGGAACAAACAGATAAGGTTGATATACTAAGATCTGCCATTTAATGAGAGGTGAATATGGAATCAGATAAAGTCAAAAAAATTAAGGATGATTTTAAAGTTGCAGATATATCGCTTGCAGCATTTGGTCACAAAGAAATAAGAATCGCAGAGATTGAAATGCCCGGGCTTATGGCCCTAAGAAAAGAGTTGGGCTCTAAAAAACCTCTCAAAGGAGCTAGAATCATCGGATGTCTTCACATGACAATTCAAACAGCGGTACTAATAGAGACCCTAGTTGAACTCGGTGCAGATGTAAGATGGTCATCTTGTAATATTTTTTCAACTCAGGATCATGCTGCTGCTGCTATAGCAGACCAAGATATCCCAGTTTTTGCTTGGAAAGGTGAGACAGAAGAGGAATATATCTGGTGTTTGAAACAATCAATTGAGGGAGATCCCGAATGGAAGCCGAATATTTTACTTGATGATGGCGGTGATCTTACTTCGATGATTCATAAAGAATATCCTCACTTAATAAATGATATCAAAGGTGTTTCTGAAGAGACAACAACAGGCGTTTTAAGATTATATGACATGGCAAAGGAAGGATCATTAAAAATGCCTGCCATAAATGTGAATGATTCCGTTACTAAATCAAAATTTGATAACCTCTATGGATGTAAAGAATCTCTGGTCGATGGTATTAAACGCGCAACTGATACCATGATAGCTGGTAAGCATTGTATCGTATGCGGATATGGTGATGTCGGGAAAGGTTCTGCAGAGTCACTAAGAGCGCTTGGTGCTAAGGTGATGATAACTGAAATAGATCCTATCTGCGCGTTACAAGCATGTATGGAGGGTTATGATGTTGTTACGCTTGAAGATAAAATTACAGAAATAGACATATTTGTTACGGCGACAGGTAATTTTAATGTCATTAATCATGATCATATGCAAGCTATGAAGAGTGGAGCGATCGTCTGTAATATTGGCCATTTCGATAATGAAATTGACGTAGCTAGTTTAAAAGATTATCAATGGGAAAATATAAAACCGCAAGTTGATGAAATCACATTTCCTGATGGAAAAAAGATTGTTCTATTAGCAGAGGGAAGATTGATTAATCTTGGTTGCGCTACAGGGCATCCTAGTTTTGTCATGTCCTGCTCTTTTACCAATCAAGTGATGGCACAAATTGAGCTTTGGGAGAATCATACCAAATATGAAAAAGAGGTTTATGTGTTACCCAAACATTTAGATGAAAAAGTTGCTTTGCTCCATTTGGATAAATTAGATGCAAAGATTACAACTCTGACTGATGAGCAAGCCGAGTACATAGGTGTAGGTAAAAACGGACCATTTAAGAAAGATACTTATAGATACTAATTAGTACCGAACTAATTATGAAATCATCCCATCTAGTTAAAAAAGACTTAAAAGTTGTTTGGCATCCTTGTACCCAAATGAAGGATCATGAAAAAATCCCGATGATTCCAATCAAATCAGGTAAGGGAGTATGGCTATACGACTATGATGGAGTAAAATACCTCGATGCTATAAGCTCATGGTGGGTCAATCTTTTCGGCCACTCAAATGCATACATAAATAAAAGTATTAAAACTCAATTATCGCAGCTAGAACATGTTCTCCTTGCGGGTTTTACTCATGAACCTGCCATAAATCTCTCAGAGAGGTTAATAAAATTAACTCCATCTAAAATCACTAAATGTTTCTTTACTGACAATGGTTCTTCATCTATAGATGCAGCGATGAAGATGAGTTATCACTACTGGCAGAATAAAAAGAAAAAAGCTAAAGTTAAATTTATAGCATTATCTAATAGCTACCATGGTGAAACTCTGGGATCTTTATCTGTAAGTAACATTGACTTGTATAAGAAAACTTATGAGAACATTCTGAAGAAAACCATCATAGTAGACTCTCCTGATAGCTACAATAAACCTGAAAATATATCTGAGGAGAAACATGCAGAGGTCATGTTTGACAAAATGTACCAAACTATCAAAAAAAATCATCGTGATGTGTGTGCTGTAATTGTAGAACCACTCATACAATGTGCAGGTTATATGAGAATGTATCATCATAAATATCTCGAGCTATTGAGTGAGGCATGTCGTAAATTTAACATTCATTTAATAGCAGATGAAATTGCAGTAGGATTTGGTAGAACAGGGACTATGTTTGGATTTCAACAAGCAAAGATTACACCAGACATCATCTGTTTATCTAAAGGGATAACAGGTGGATATATGACTCTTTCAACGATCCTGACTACAGATGATATTTATGACGCCTTTTATGATGAATATGAAAAGTTGAATGCTTTCTTGCACTCACATAGTTATACAGCAAATCCTATTGCATGTTCAGCCGCGAATGCAACACTCGATATTTTTAAAGATAAAAATGTGATCAAAAAAAATAAAATACTATCGGCTCATATGAAAAAATGTTTTGAATCTCTTAAAGATCACCCGCATGTATCTGATGTTAGGCAAAAAGGTATGGTCCTTGCAATAGAGTTAATTAAGGATAAAAAGAGAAAGGTCTCCTATGACTGGAAAGAGAGAAGAGGTATAAGAGCCTACCTGCATGGCCTTAAAAATAATGTTTTAATGCGCCCTCTTGGGAATGTGCTTTATTTCATGCCTCCTTACGTAATTACAAAAAAAGAAATCTCCTTTGTATCTGAGATAATGAAAGAAGGTGTAGATGAAGCAACAAAAAAAAATTCATAGGATTTACCTGGCTACAGATTTAAAATCTGACGTGCATAGATGTTCCATGGATCTTTCTCATAGGATATTGAATGTTCTAAGAATAAAAAATAATGAAGCAATATCTATATTTAATAACAAGGGACAAGAATGTTTATCTAGAGTATCTATTGAAGAGAAACAAGTTGTTTTAAATCTATCAAAAGAGATTAAAAGTGGGATAGATAGATCTAAGAAAATTAGCCTAGGCGTTTCAATAATTAATATGAAATTGATGGATCTAATAATACAAAAATCTGTAGAATTAGGTGTTACTAACTTCATCCCCATTTATACTCAACGAAGTCAATACAAGAATGTAGATAAGAAGCTGGATCATTGGGAGAAGACAGTCATTCATGCAACAGAACAGTGTGGAAGACTGGATATAATGAAGCTATCTCATCCAGTCTCATTGAGTAATATCGATAATATTTATCAGAGTTCTTCAAAGTACCTTCTTCATCAGAATGGTGATAAATTCAAGTATGATGATCTAAAATCTAATGATATAACTCTACTAGTTGGTCCCGAGGGCGGCTTGGACGATCTTGAAATTGATTATTTAGAGACAAATGGATGGAAAATGAAAACAATTAATGTGAATATACTCAGAACTGAAACAGCATGTATTTCAGTTTTAACACTTTTAAATAATTATGACATCTTTTCAAGACGTAGTTTATAGCAACAGAAAGAATCATGAAAATATTCATGAAATAATTATTGAACATCACCAACAAATTGAAGGTTGGTTCAGAAATCAGTGGTTAAAATATCCCGCACCCTTCTATTCATCAATTGATATTAGAAATTCTGGATTTAAAATTTCTCCTGTCGATACTAACCTGTTCCCAGCAGGATTTAATAATTTGAATAAAGACTTTGAGTCGTTATACATCACAGCTGTAAAGCACTCTTTAGATAGTTTAAAAACTAGAATTGATAGAATTCTTATTATTCCTGAAGATCATACAAGAAACTTTCATTATCAAGAAAGCTTAAGCTACTTGACATCACTGATTAAAAAAGCAGGGTATGAAGTAAAGGTATCCAAACCAAGTATTAATGACAATAAATTTAAGAATACTAACTCATTACTTGAATATGATGGATTTATTCCAGATGCGATTTTGCTAAATAATGATTTATCATCGGGTATCCCCTCTTTTCTTGATAATGTAAAACAAGTAATTCTGCCCTCCAAGAACATCGGATGGACTTCTAGATTAAAATCTGAGCACTTTAATTATTATAGCAATGTGTGTGGCAACTTTAGCAAGCTTCTTGGTTTTGATTCATGGCTTATTGAACCTGAATTTAGAAATTGCGGAGAAATAGATTTCAAAACGAAAAAAGGTGAGGAATGTTTAATTTATAATGCAGAGAAATTATTTAAAATAATCTCGGAAAAATATTTGAAATATAATATTAATGAGAGACCATATATAATCATAAAAGCTGATTCAGGTACATATGGGATGGGTGTCATTACCATAGATAACATCAGTCAAATAAGAAATCTTAATAGGAAACAGAGGAATAAAATGCTTTCATCTAAAGGAAAGATTATTCCTAACAGAGTTATACTTCAAGAAGGGGTCTACTCTTTTGAAGAAATCAAAAACACTAATAGTGTTGCTGAACCAGTAATATACTCATTTTCGAATTACCTCATAGGAGGTTTTTATAGGGCTCATGAAAATAAAGCTAATAATGAAAACCTTAACTCTCCAGGAATGATATTTCATCCTATACCACTAAACGATATTTGTATTTCGCCTGATATGAGCACACCTGTTGACTCTCAAATTAACAGGTACTATGTATATGGGGTAATTGCTAGATTAGCGATTCTCTCTGCTGCAAAGGAGCTCTTTAACTTAGAATAATATGTATAACATTGGTATATACATGGACCCTATTGATGAGATTGATTTTTCTAAAGACTCGACAGTTGCAATTATTAAGAATCTCCAGAAAAAAGCAAAGATCAAGCTGATTATTCCAGATTCAATTAATTATGATTCAAATAATGTTTTTGGCAGCTTGTGTGACTTAGAAATTATCTCTTTAAAAAAGAAAAAATATGTGCAGAAAAATAGTAAAAGAATGAATCTTAATAAATTAGATTGTATTTTTTTTAGAAAAGATCCTCCAGTTGATCAAAAATATATCTCTATTCTTCAAATGTTTAGAGAATTAGAATATCAAGATACGCTTGTAATTAATTCTCCAGAATCCCTTATAAGATTCAATGAAAAAGTTTTGGGTTGTCAATTATCAATGCCTAAAATACCTACGTTAATTTCATCCGACTCGAAACAAATTAATAGTTTTCTAAAACTGCATGGTGTTATTGTCCTAAAACCAATGAATTTAATGGGAGGCCAAGGAATAATTAAAGTCAGTTTATCAGATGATAGCAAATACTTAATATCTAGTTACATCCAGACTAACAAGATAGTTATGGCTCAGAAATATTTAAATGAAATAAAAAATGGCGATAATAGAATTATAATTTATAATGGAATAATCGAAAAAAATATCTTAACTAGATATCCACCTGAGGGAGACTTTATTGCAAATCTCGCAAACGGTGGAATGTATGAGATCAAAACTCTTAAAAAAAAGCACCTGCCTAATATAGAAAAAGTCGCATCTTATTTGAGTTATCACGGGATATTTTTTGCTGGTGTAGATATGATAGGAGACTATATTACCGAGATTAATATTACTTCTCCGACCGGGATACAGCAAATTGGTAATCGATTACCCTCAAAAATAGCTAATGAGCTCATTAAAAATATTGACCACTATTATACAAAATAGAAATGGCAGATAAATTTTATCTTGGTATTGATTATGGAATTAAAAAAACAGGAATCGCCATAGCACAGAAAGTAACAAAAAAATCAAGACCATTAAAAATTATTTATAAAGACTATATCGATGAGATAGGTAAGATACTTGAAGAGTGGGACATAGATAAAATCGTAGTAGGATTCCCTGGTCACGTTGGTAAAAAAGCGAGTAAAATTCAGGATGAAATTAATAATTTTGTGAATACTCTAAAGAAAAACATTAATCCATCAATTGAAGTTATTTTATTTGATGAGCAGCTTTCAAGTGAGCTTGCAAAAAATAATTTTGCTGAAATGAGAAATCTGGGTTTCACTAGAAAAAAAAATTCTGATTATGATGATATATCTGCTTCTATTATCTTGCAAAGCTGGATCAATGAAAATATTATGGACTAAATGAAAATTAATCATGATATTCAACTTTCAGACGGAAAGCTTAAACATTTTTTAAATATAAATAATCTGCCAAAATCTATTATTGAAGATATCATCAATCGAGCAGAAGAATTTCATGATAACTCTAAAATAACTAAATACACTGGTAAGGTTGTGGCAAGTCTTTTTTTTGAACCTAGTACTAGAACTAAAACAACCTTTGAGTTAGCAACAAAAAAAATATCATCAGATTTTATAAATATAGATATTGCCAACTCATCTACATCTAAAGGTGAGTCAATCATTGATATGATAAAGACAATAGAAGCGATGAAGTGTAATATGTTTGTAGTCAGGCATTCTGTTCCAGGAACAGCACATTTTATAGCTGAATCAGTTAGTAGTGATATAGCCGTAATAAATGCAGGAGATGGATCAAACGAGCATCCTACTCAGGCGATGTTAGATATGTTTACAATAAAGAAACATAAAGGCTCATTTGAGGACTTAAAAATCTCAATTGTGGGTGATATTCTCCATTCACGTGTTGCTAAATCATTAATTTTTGCACTTAACACTCTTGGAGCAAAACAAATTAATATTGTAGGTCCTAAAAAGTTAATTCCTGATAATTACACCGAGATGAATGTGAAATATTTTGAGGATATGAGCGAGGGAATAAGCTATTCCGACGTAATAATTATGCTTAGATTACAAAAAGAGAGAATGCACGATGCTCTTATATCATTAGATACATATTATGATGAATATGGATTGAATCAATCTCGAATGCAATTAGCTAAGAAGGATGTCATTGTAATGCACCCGGGCCCAATCAATAGGGGTGTAGAGATAGAATCTTCAGTTGCAGATGGTCCAAACTCTGTAATACTAAATCAGGTGTCCTATGGTATCTCTGTTAGGATGGCAATTATGTCAATACTATTTGATAATCACCATGCTAGCTAATTATGTGGATAAATATAAAGATCTAAAAACAAGAATTAATGATTTAGAAAAGCTCTATAATAGAGAAATTCGATTAATTGTTGTTTCAAAGACTCAAAATCCTGAAAGAATAATAACTTTGAATAATTTAGGACAAACAGATTTTGGGGAGAATTATGTAGATGAGGCTAGTGAGAAAATCAATTCTATGAGAAATAGTAATATCACATGGCATTTCATAGGGAAGATTCAATCAAATAAAATAAAAATAATTTGTAAACTTTTTGATTGGGTACATACTGTCTCATCCGAGAAACATGTAAAGAAAATTGATGAGGTGTCTAAAAGCATAAACAAAGTCATGAATGTCTGTATACAAATCAATATCGATAATGAACAAACTAAAGGAGGTATTACACTAGAAGAGTATGATAAGTTTAGCTCAATCTTATGTGGCCTTCAAAATATTAAATTACGAGGACTTATGACAATACCTAGAAGTGACATTCCAAGTGAAGAGTCATTCGCCAGGATGTATGATTTATATAAAAAAAATGATTATTTAGATACTCTATCAATGGGTATGAGTAGTGACTTTGTAACTGCAATTGAAAATGGTGCAAATATGCTTAGAATAGGACAAGAAATATTTGGCAAAAGAACATGAAGGAACACATTACAATTATTGGAGCAGGTAACTTGACTGTGTCCATCCTTGAGGCATTAAAAAGATCTAGAGCCAAATTCACAATCAATGTTGTAGATATCGATAAAAAGAAGTCCTCTAGATTAAAGAGGTTTGGTGTTAAATTAAATACAACTTATGATGATAAAATATCAAAATCAAAATTGATATTGCTTATTGTCAAGCCAAAAGATTACGTCCAGGCACTAAAGTCAATTGATCCGTATGTGAATAGTCAAACAATAATACTAAGCTTTATTGCCGGCATAAGCGTGAATCAAATTGAAAAACTTCTTACCGCTGATGTCAATATTGTAAGATGCATGACAAATTTAGCTATTAGTGAAAGACAGTCATATATGTTCTATTTTATGAAAAGGGGCTCAAAGAAAGTTGTCGATAAAATTAATAAATTCCTGCTAAATTTTTCTGTTACGAAGAAGTGCTCTGAAGAAAACCACATTAATAAACTTACAGCTCTATACGGTAGTGGGCCAGCTTATTATATTTTCTTCAATAGTATAATTAAAAAATCCTTTGAACAAATGGGTTTCAATAAGAAAGAATCAGATAGTTATACTCACAGCTTGATGCTGGACTCTTCAAAGCTTTTAGGAGTAAGTAATTCACAATATTTACTTAAAGCCATTGCCTCAAAGGGAGGTACGACTGAAGCCGCTTTGTCACAGTTAAAGAAAGATAAAGTAGACTTGAGTGTTCGACGTGCGGTCCAACAAGCTTATAAAAAATCAAAGAAAATATTAAGTAAATAATGTCTCAAATTACACCTATAATATACCTGATACTAAGCTTGCTTCAATTTATTATACTAATAAGATTCA
>ENA-OSEY01000805-OSEY01000805.1-marine-metagenome-genome-assembly--contig:-NODE-805-length-22134-cov-9.287709_pt1 | contig 22134 bp, 21 predicted proteins | sample MGYA00248465_ERZ534230 | MGnify/ENA primary metagenome ERZ534230 (study PRJEB26409, sample SAMN06344110) | marine metagenome | isolation source: Sea water from surface | place: Atlantic Ocean:Southern...
TAATTCATGATCTTCAGGTTTTTGATCATCTCTACAGAAAACAGTTCTAAATTTCTTTATCAAACCCTCGTTTGATAACCTTTTTAATTTATTATCAGCACTTTCGTCTTTTTCAGAACTTATATTTGGTAAAATTGGATCTGAGGGTGTTGGTCTAAAACTACATCTAAATGGTAAGTTATAGTTATTTTCTAAAGCTTCAGGTATATCTTCAAATATTTTTTCCATTTCAAGATGCGATTTCAAATAATGTTCGCTAGTATAAGACTTTCTAGTCTTATCATTTAAATAAGATTTATTACCAATGCAAATTAAAGCTTCATGTGCATCATGCATATTTTTTTCAATATAAAAAACCTCATGTGATGCAATGATGGGAATATTATGTTTTAAAGATAGGTTTAAATTAAATTTTTCAAATGATTTCTCGTCTTTATCTGAATGCCTCTGAATTTCTATATAAAAATTATCGCTATAATAATTCTTTAATTTTTTATAAATATCTTCTATTAATTCAAATTTTCCTTTATTAAATAAGTTACCAATTAAACCGTTTATTGTTCCGGACATAACTATTAAACCTTTATTTTTATCAAATAAATCACTTAATTTACAATGAGGCTTGGATAAATTATCATTCTCAAGGTAAGATTTTGATGATAATTCAATCATGTTTCTATAACCTTGCTCATTTTTTGCAATTAAAGTCAGCAAACCTTCTTGATCCTCAAATTTAAAAATTATTTGGGTTCCTATTATTGGTTGAGTTCCACCTTTAACAATTTTTTCAGAAAATTCTAAAGCGCCACACAAATTTGATGTATCTGATATTCCTAAACTTAATATTTTATTCTCTTTACAATAAGTATTAAGATCATCTATTTTTAAAGCCCCTTCGCATATAGAATATTGTGTGTGTATCTTAAAATGTGTAAATTTTTTTGGGTTTTCAAATTCTTGCATTGTAAGTTTTTATCTTACCATCATGAATTTGCAATTTATAATCTGCCATTTTTGCGAAATATAAATTGTGGGTTGCATAAATTAATACTCTATTTTTATTTTTTAATTTAAAGAGAAGTTTAAATATTTCCTTTGAGTTTTTGTGATCTAAACTTCCAGAAGGCTCATCAGCTAGTATGATTTCAGGGGAATTTATAACGGCTCTAGAAATAGCTACTCTTTGCGCTTCTCCACCTGATAATTCTGATGGATAATGATTCTGTCTATTTTTAAGATTCATCTTGTTTAATATTTTATTTGCATCCTTCTTTGCAGTAATTAAATCATTGTTTATTGTCAATTTTGACAAATATACATTTTCTAAGGCATTAAAATCTGATAGCAAATTATTTTCTTGGTAAATTATACCTATTTTACTTGCTCTTAAGTGGTCGTTTTTTTCAATATTATTGAAATCAATTTTTGAGCTTTCAAAAAATAAACTGCCTGAAGTTGGTCTATCTATTAATGATAAAATATTTAAAAAAGTTGATTTTCCTGATCCTGATGGTCCGATAATTGAGTAAGTCTTACCTTTTTTGAAAGTAAAATTAATATCTTTTAATACTTTAATATTATTTTTTTCAAATTTTTTTGAAATATTTTTTAGTATTATAAGTGGTTTATTCATATTTCAGTGATTTTATTGGATCAAGATTTGAAGCTTTTATAGCTGGATATAAAGAAACAATGACCGTAATTAAAATAGATACTAGACCTATAATTGTGATAGATAAAAAATTTATTTCCGAAGGCATTTTGCTTAAAAAGTAAATTTCCTCAGGGAATAAAGTAATGCCAAAAACGTTACTTAACAAAACTCTAACTTCTTCAATATAAATTGAAAATAATACGCCTAAAATAATTCCAAAAATTGTAGCACTAGTTCCAATTATTAAACCCACTAAAAAGAAAATTTTTTTAATAGAATTATTTTGTACACCAAATGATTTTAAAATTGCTATTTCTTTAGTCTTGTTTTTAACAAGAATTGTAAGACCAGATATAATATTGAAAGCTGCAACAATTATAATTAAAGTTAGTATTATAAACATTACATTTCTCTCTACTTTTAAAGCTGAAAAAAGAGATTTATTTTGCTCATCCCAGGTATAAATAAGCTCTTCATTAAATATATTTTTCAAAATTTTTTTCTCTGAGCTTATATTTTTTGGATTTTTAAGGAAAATTTCAAAATATCTACTATCAACATCTAAATTAAACAACTCTTCAATATCTCTAATATTAAGGAACGCCACACTTTGATCAAATTCTATTAATCCACTTTCAAATATAGAGTCGACAATATATGCTTCTTGCTTGGGCAAAGAACCTACAATGGTATTTATACCAAATGGAGACATAATAACAATTTTATCTCCAATTTTAGCGTTAATTATATAGCTAAGCTCTTTACCTATAGATATGTGTTTAATATTAAGTTTTTTATTTCCTATAAATTCTTTTTTATTAACTAAAGATAATTTACTAAAATCATTTTTTTTATATGCTCTTAGTAAAATACCTTTGGTGTACTCTTTATTAATAATTAATCCCTCTGCACTATTCGTTATTAAAATTTCATCAGATATTTTTTTTATTTCTCTTTGCTCAAATTTTTTAAAATTTATAGTTTTCTCATAGGGTTTAATTATTACATGTGGATTAAATCCTACTATCTTGTTTATTAATTCAGTTCTAAAACCATTCATTACTGACATAACAATTATCAATACAGCTACACCAAGACTGATTCCAGCAAATGAAAAAGCTGATATTATATTAATAAAACCTTCTTTTTTTTTGGTTCTTAAATATCTAAGTGTAATTTTTTTTTCTAATTCAGAGATCAATTTTATAATTTGTTAATTATTATTTTATAAATTTCTTCCACTTTAGTTTTAGTCACATCTTTGCCGATTTCTTTAAACTCAACAAGATCATCCTCAGATTTTTTTCCAAGAATAATTTGAAATGGGACGCCAATTAAGTTAAATTTTTTCATTTTAGATGATATACTTTCATCAGTATCATCTATAATTGTGTCAATATTTTTACTTTTTAAATATTCATGAATATTTAATGCTTTTTCTAAATTTGTTTTATCATTTTTATTTATTTGGGGTAATATTGCACAATGATAAGGAGATATAGCCAACGGCCATTTCATAATTTCATTCTTCTCATCATATTTCGCTTCAATTATAGCACCAACTAATCTAGAAACACCTACACCATATGAACCCATTTTTACAAATTCTTTTGATCCATTAAAATCTACAGACGCGTTCATTGGTTTTGAATATTTGTCGCCAAAGTAAAATATATGACCAACTTCAATTCCTTTCGTTTCTAATTTATTTTCAGAGGTCACATTGCTATCAAATTCATTTTGATTAAATTTCTCGTCTGTTACAGCATAATATTTGTTGTATTCTTTACGTAAGTCCATTAATGATTTTTTATCCAAAGCTACTTCATCATTATTAACATCAAATATTCTTCGATCAGTATATACTTTGCTCTCACCTGTATTGGCAATTATTACAAACTCGTGGGATAGATTTCCTCCAATAGGCCCCGTATCAGCCGCCATAGGAATAGCTGAAAGGTCTAATCTTTTAAAAGTTTTTAAATAAGATAAAAAGAATTTATTATATGAGTGTTGAGCATCTTCATCCGATAAATCAAAAGAATATGCATCTTTCATATAAAATTCACGACACCTCATAACACCAAATCTTGGTCTTAATTCGTCTCTAAATTTCCATTGAATATGGTACATTAATTGAGGAAGGGATTTATATGACTTGATACTAGATCTAAATATTTCAGTTATTAATTCCTCATTTGTGGGTCCATATAATAATTCTCTGTTTTGTCTATCTTTAATTCTTAACATCTCTTCACCATAATCGTCGTATCTTCCACTCTCTTTCCAAATTTCACTAGATTGAATAGTTGGCATTAATATTTCTTGCGCTCCAATCCTATCTTGCTCTTCTCTGACTATTTGTTCAATTTTCTTCATGACTTTAAATCCTAATGGTAACCATGAGTAAATTCCGGCTGACGACTGTTTAATCATCCCAGTTCTTAACATTAATTGATGAGATTTAATTTTTGCCTCAGATGGGTTATTTTTAAGGATAGGTATTAAAGATTTTGAAAAATACATTCTTTTAAATTCTTACTAGATTTATATTGGTTATTGGTCTTTTGCCAGTCTTTTCCTTAGTAAATTTTCTACAAGTAACTTTTAATGCATCTTTAAAATTTTCTTCTTGTTTTTTGTTATTTAATGAAAACGATTTAGCTATTTTATCAATTTCATCTTGTATAGAAATTTTAAATTCCTCAGTATTTAAAATCGGTATTCCCATAAAATTAACAATTGGCGTATTATGAATATTTCCTTGTGTTGTTATAATAACAGTAATATTTAAATGTCCGTTCTGTGAAATATTTCTTCTTTCTTTAATAGATTTTGACTCCTCTTCTACTCCAATATTTCCATCTAAAAAAATTTTTCCATAAGGCGCTTTGTCAAAAACTTCTGGAGAATCTCCAGGAAATATTCTTACAATATCTCCATTTTCTACCTTGATAGGATGGGGAACATTTAACTTTTTTGCAAAACTAATATGCTCTAACATATGTCTTTGTTCTCCGTGAACCGGTATAATAGAATTTGGTTGAATCCATTCATACATATCTTTTAAATCGTCTCTATTCGGATGACCCGATACATGTACAAAATCTGTCTCCTCTGAAATAACATTTATACCTTCCCTGACTAATTGGTTGTGAAGTTTATAAAGTTTTTTCTCATTTCCAGGAATTATTTTTGATGAAAAAATTACAGTATCTCCTGCTTCGACGAATACATCTGGATGTATATAATTTGATATTCTGTTCATAGCTCCCATGGGTTCACCTTGACTACCTGTGCATAAATAGATTATTTTTTCACTTGAAATATTTTTAGCATCACGTGGATCAATTGGTTCTATAACATCGCTTAAGTATCCACATTGTTTTGCTGCCTTATAAATTCTGTGCATAGATCTTCCTACAAGCGAAATATTTCTTCCAGTTTTTTCTGCACAGTAAAAAATTGTTTCCATTCTAGCAACATTAGATGCGAAAGATGTAACTATCACTCTTTTTTTTTGCTTTTCTATAATCTTTAACATGCTATCTCTTACATCTTTTTCTGAGCCCGACCTACCAACGCTTAAAACATTTGTAGAGTCGCATATCATCGTTAAAACACCTTCTTTTCCGATTTCGATTAATCTTTTTGAATTCATGTTATCTCCAACTAAAGGGTTTGGGTCACACTTCCAATCTCCTGTATGCAGAATACTTCCTGCTGGAGTTTCTATTCTAAGTCCATTAGGTTCAACAATAGAATGAGTCATTGTAATAAACTCAATTTTAAATGGTTTTAAATTAATCGTGGAGCCTAACTGCACAATTTGTAAATAAGATGTGATATCAATCTTTTTTTCTCTGAATTTTTCAGTAACGAGTGCAGCTGTAAAAGGTGTAGCATAAATCTTACATTTAAATTTTGGCCAAACATGTGTTATCGCGCCTATGTGATCTTCATGAGCATGTGTTAGAATAATTCCTAAAAAGTTATCCTTTTTATCCTCTGCATATCCTGGATCTGGATATATCAGGTCCACACCTGGAATTGTGTCATCTGCAAATGTAACACCCACATCTACCATTATCCATTTATGATCATCTTCATGACCATATCCAAATAAATTCATGTTCATGCCAATTTCACCAGCACCCCCTAATGGGCAATATAAAAGTTCATCTTTCATTTAATTCAATAACCTCACTAATTTAATTATACCGTTAAGAGTAATATCTTTATTTAAATTAATCTTATAATCAAAAGAATTTTTGAATATATGAGCTAAACCACCAGTTACTATTATTTTAAAATTTATTTTTGTTTCTCTTTTAATTAAAAAAATTATTTTGTTAATAAGTCCAATATAGCCCCAATAAAAACCAGATATTACTGAATTATTAGTGTTTTTACCCAGTATTTTTTTTATTTTTTTTAACTTAATATTAGGTATTAACGAGGCTTTGCTGGATAAGTTATTTAAAGATGTTTGAACACCTGGTGCTATAACCCCACCAATGTAGTTATTAGACTTTACCACATCGAAAGTAGTAGCTGTACCAAAATCTATAATTATATAGTTTTTGTATTTTTTAAAAACACTGATTGCATTTGCCAGTCTATCTGAGCCTATTTGTTTTTTGTTTACTTTTATATTTATTATTTTATTTAGATTTAATTCTTTAATTTCAAAAGAATTTTTTTTTGTTTTAATTTTAAAAAATTTTTTAATAACTTTGTATTTATCAGGAACAACACTTGAAAATAGTAACTTTTCAACATTTTTAAAATTTTTTTTTATTAATAAAGTTTTATGAGTTAGATATTTCATTGAAAGTTTTTGGGTATTTAACGTAATTTTTTTAATCTTTTTATAGCGGTTGTTTAGTAAACAAATTTTTGTTTCAGTATTTCCTATATCACCTACTAAGAACATTGTTGAAGACTTATTATATTGTTTTCAAAAATTTTTTTTATTTTAAAAAAAATCTTATATTTTGACACGTTTCTATTTAAATGTTTATTCAAGTATGTAGTTTGATATTTGTTTATTTTAGGACTTCCTACAATATTAATACCTATGCCAACAATAATAAAATGTTTATTATTGTATTTTATTATCTCCTGTAAAATACCACATATCTTCTTACTATTAATAAGAATATCATTTGGATATTTTATAGAGATATTTTTTTTTATAACAGTTTTTAATGTTTTGAATATTAATAAACAGTTTTTTTGGGTAATTTTTTTTAAATTATAATTTGAATTTACTTTGTAAAAAATTGTTGTGAATAAATTTCCTTTCAAAGAAATCCATTTATTACCAAATCTGCCTCTGCCTTTTTTTTGCTCATTTGTAATTATGATTCCTTGCTCAATACCACTTCTTATTTTTCTTATAGCAACATCATTTGTACTCATAACTTTTTTATAAGTAAATTTTAACAGTTTCATTACAAAATTACTATTTTAGAGATTAGTGCCTGTAAAGGACTTGGATAAATAAAATAAATTAAAATTATTACGGTAGAAACTAATAAAGAAATCTTAAGTCCAATATCATGATTAATATCGAATTTTTCTGTTTGACTATCAAAGTAAATAGTTTTTATTACTCTTAAGTAATAAAAGGCTGCAACCACCGTTGAAAGCAATCCAACTATAGCTAAAAAATACATTTCTTCTTTTATAACTGCTAAGAAAATATAAAATTTTGCAAAAAAACCCGCTAATGGTGGTATTCCAGCTAATGAAAACAATGAAATTAATAGACATAAAGCTAAAATTGGATGATTTTTTGATAAACCAGATAAATCACTTAAATCTTCATGGTAGATATCATTTCTTTTCAACATAAATAAACAACTAAAAAAAGCTAAGTTCATTAATAAATATATAGAAATATATATAATTGAACTTTGAATTCCCTCATTAGTACCTACTGCTAGTCCAGCTAATGCAAAACCCATATGACTTATAGAACTATAGGCCATTAGACGTTTTAAATTTTTTTGTCCTATAGCTGCAACCGCCCCAAAGACCATTGAGGCAATGGATACAAAAATAATTATAGTTTGCCATTGATCTATAAGATTAATAAATGGAACATATAAAAATCTTATAAATACTGATAAGGCAGCTATCTTAGGAAGAATAGCAAAAAATATTGTAACTGATGTTGGGGAACCTTGATAAACATCTGGTGCCCACATGTGAAAAGGAACCGCCGAAATTTTAAATGCTAAACCAACCAGTATAAATACTATTCCTAATGTTAGACCATACTGTACCTCAGAAATATTGTTTGATATTTGATCAAAATTTGTGGATCCTGAAAAACCATAAATTAAAGAACATCCATACAAAAGTAATCCAGATGATAAAGCGCTCAAAACAAAATACTTTAACCCAGATTCTGAAGAAAGCTGATCGTTCCTTTTAAAAGAGGCTAAAACATATAAAGCAAGAGATTGTAATTCTAAACCTAAATAAAATACCATTAAATCGTTAGAACTAATCATAATAAACATACCCAAAATTGAACTTAACAACAAAATTGGATACTCGATTTTGAAAATTTTATTAATTTTTAAATATTTAGATGAAGAAAGCATAACAAATATTCCAGAAACTATAATAAGAACTTTCATAAAATTTGATAAGTGATCAACCTTGTATGCTCCATTAAAAAGGTAAAAATTATTAAAACTAAATAAATTTAAATTTATCAAAAGAGACAGGAATAAAGTAAAAATTGATAAATTGTATACAATGCTTGAACTATTATTCTTAAATACGCCTAGAATTAACAATGACATTAATGACAAAGAAATAAATATTTCAGATGTAATTAAGTTTATATTTTCCATTAATTTTTACCCGCAAAATAGATTTCTAAATTTGCATTATATGTCTGAATTAAACTGTTTATAGAAACATCTATTGTATTAAAAATTGGCTCTGGGTAGAAACCATAAAATATAGATGGTATTGCCAATGTCCACAAAATTATTTTTTCAGACTTATTAAGGTCAACAATATTTTTTAAATCAGCATTAACAATTTTTCCAAAAACTACTCTACGATATAGCCAAAGCATATATGCAGCGCTTAATATTACGCCAATACTTGCAAAAATGGCAACTATGAAACTTTTTTTAAATGCACCCAATAAAATCAAAAATTCCCCTACAAATCCTGTTGTACCAGGAAGACCTACGGCACCTAAAGTAAATATCATAAATAAAATTGCGTATTTAGGCATAACTGAAACCAAACCACCATAATCTTTAATTTGTCGGGTATGTCTTCGATCATAAATAACTCCTACACATAAAAATAAAGCTGCAGATATCAATCCATGACTGATCATTTGTATTATACTTCCTTCGATACCTTGTTGTGTCATTGTAAATATTCCAAGAGTAACAAAACCCATATGTGCTACTGAAGAATATGCAATTAGCTTTTTCATATCGTCCTGCATTAAAGCAACTAAAGAGGTATAAATTATTGCAATAATACTTAAGACGTAAACTAGTGGTACAAAATATTCTGAGGCAACAGGAAATAATCCAATAGAAAATCTAATAAAACCATAGCCTGCCATCTTAAGCAAAATAGCTGCTAACAGCACTGAGCCTGCAGTGGGTGCTTCGACATGTGCATCTGGCAACCATGTGTGTACAGGCCACATAGGGGTTTTAACTGCGAATGAACTAAAAAATGCTAACCATAACAAATTTTGATATTTTTGATCAATTCCTATTTTATAAAGTTCTTGAACGTCAGTCGTGCCTGCTATCCAATATATGGATATTATAGCAACTAACATTAATACAGAACCGAGCAATGTATAGAGAAAAAATTTAAATGCGGAATAAACTCTTCTTTCACCACCCCATATACCAATTATAAGAAACATGGGAATTAAACCACCTTCAAAAAAAAGATAAAAAACAACTAGGTCAAGTGAACAAAAAACACCAATCATTAGTGACTCCATTATCAAAATAGCTATTAAAAAATCTTTTAGTCTATATTTGATTGTAGAAATTACAGAAATTACACATAGAGGAGTAATAAAAGCAGTTAGCACTACAAACAGAATAGATATTCCATCAATTCCTACTTTATAATTAATAAGTCCTGATATCCATTCTCTATCTTCAATAAATTGAAAATCAGAGATGCTTTTATCAAAAATATACCACAGATATAATGACAGCAAAAAGTTAGAGAAGGTTATAAAGATTGAAACATACTTAATTGTTCTATTTTTTTCACTAGACTTATTAAAAAATATAAAAACTGATCCAATTAAAGGAAGCAAAATTAAAGAGGATAAAATTGGAAAATTCATTAATTAATTATTAAAATTGTTAAAAATACAGAAAATCCCAATAGCATTATAAAGGCGTATTGGTATATAAAACCAGATTGAAATTTGACAGCTTTGTTTGAGATTTTTTTAATTAATAAAGATATTCCGTCTGGTCCAAATTTATCAATTATCGAACCATCAATCTTTTTCCAAAAAAACAAACCAATTTTTTTTGATTGCTGAACAAAAATAAAGTCATAAAGTTCATCAAAATACCATTTGTTTTTAAAAAAATTATAAAGTGGCTTATTAGCTTCAGCTATTAAAGATGGTATTTTTGTTTTTTTTACAAATATATAAAAACTAAATGGTATACTCAAAGTAACTATAATTGGAGTTGTTAGTAAAAACCATAACGGAGGATGCTCCGTACTGAGTGGATTTATCAAAAAGATTGACGATTTCCAAAACTTGTTAAAGCTGTCTGGTCCTATAAACAAATCTTTAAATATAAATCCTATTAAAATTGATCCTAATGCCAAAATCATTAAAGGTATAATCATTACTGCAGGTGATTCATGCATTTCATTAATTGAAACGTTTGGGTTATTATATTTTCCGTGAAATGTTTTAAAGATTAATCTCCATGAATATATTGAAGTTAGTAAAGCAGTAAATATTCCTACACTTGCTGCAATATAACCTAGATTTGTTCCCTTAAGATAAGCAAATTCAATAATAGCATCTTTTGAATAAAATCCTGAAAGTAAAGGAAAACCTGTTAATGCAAGTGTTCCAATTAGCATCAATACATACGTGTATGGAAGTTTTCTGTTCACTCCACCCATTAAATTTATATCTTGTTCATCTTTAAACGAATGTATTACAGAGCCTGCTCCTAAAAATAAAAGTGCTTTAAAAAAAGCATGCGTAAAAAGATGAAACATCGCCACATTATATGCACCTACTCCTGCTGCAAAAAACATATACCCTAATTGACTACATGTTGAATAAGCAATTATTTTTTTTATGTCGTTTTGGACTAATGCTATTGTTGCAGCAAAAAAAGCTGTGGTCATACCAACAATCGTCACTAATGATAAAGCTAAAGGTGAATACTCATAAATTGGAGAGCATCTGACAACAAGAAAAACTCCTGCTGTAACCATTGTTGCGGCATGAATTAATGCAGATACTGGTGTAGGTCCTTCCATTGCATCAGGTAACCAAGTGTGTAAGAATAATTGTGCAGATTTACCCATTGCACCTATAAATAAAAGTACGCAAATAAGATTGATTGGATTTAGATTTATACCTACAAAATTGAGTTCACTCTGACTTAGTGAAGATATTTGTTGAAAAACCTCATCATAATTAATTGTTCCGCACATATAAAAAATTAAGAATATGCCTAACGCTAATCCGAAATCACCTACTCTATTTACTAAAAATGCTTTAATAGCAGCAGCATTAGCAGTTTCACGTTTAAACCAAAATCCAATTAGAAAATATGAACACAATCCAACTCCTTCCCATCCAAAAAATAATTGTAAAAAATTATCTGATGTAACTAAAGTTAACATTGAGAAAGTAAACAAGGATAAATAAGACATGAATCTTGGTTTATGAGGATCATGAGACATGTATCCAATAGAGTAAATATGAACTAGAGATGATACAAATGTAACCACCACAAGCATTACAGAGGATAATGCATCAATTTTGATAGACCAATTTACATTGAGTGTTCCTGAATTAATCCATTTAGCAACTATTAGGTTGCTTTCATAATCATTTGTTAAAACATTATAAAAAATTAAAATTGAAAATATTGCCGAGATAGATACAAAAGCAGAGGTTAAAATTTGAGAGAATTTATTACCTATTAAATTTCCAAAAAAACCTGAAAGAAATGCACCTAATAAAGGTAAAAATATTACAATGTATTCCATCTTATCCTTTTAATTTATCTATTTCCTCAACACGAATTGTTCCTGCATTTCTAAAATAAACAACTATTATGGCAAGTCCAATCGCAGCTTCGGCAGCAGCTACAGTCAAAATAAAAAGTGTAAATATTTGACCCGTAAGATCGCCTAGAAAAACTGAAAAAGATACTAAATTTATATTTACAGCTAAAAGTATAAGTTCAATACTCATTAAAATTACAATAATATTTTTTCTATTTAAAAATATTCCAGCAACACCTATTGTAAAAATGATGGCGCTTAAGGTTAAATAGTGTCCTAAATTTATTTCAAACATCAATTTTTACCCCTTTATTTTTATCGACATTAACAATTTCAACTCCACTTATTTTTTCTCTTGAAATTTGTCTAACATAGCTCTGTCTTTTCAAGCCAACTCTTTTTTTATAAGTTAAAACAATTGCACCGATCATTGAGACCAATAATATCATGCCAGAAATTTGAAAAAGATGAATGTAGTCGGTATATAACACTGATCCAATTGAGTGAGTATTTGTAGTGCCTAACATAACTTCAGGTTTCAAATTAGAAAATATTTCAGGTTGAAGCTTCCAACCACCAATTACCACGATTAATTCAAAAAAAATGATTGTGCTAATTAAAAAACCAACAGGTATATGTGAGCTATTTTGCTCTTTACTTTTTTTACTCTGAAACCATTCATTTTCTTGTTGGGCAACATTCAACATCATCACAACAAATAAAAATAATACCGCTACCGCGCCAACATAAACAATTAACATGATCATGCCGAGAAATTCTGCACCACTCATAATAAATAGACATGAAATACTTACAAAATCTAATATTAAAAAGAAAACTGAATGAACTGTATTTCTAGAGACAGTTACCATTATTGCAGAAACGATAGCAATTAATGCAAAAATATAGAAAAAAATTCCTTGAATCATCCGATCATCGATGAGCATTATCAGCTTTAATATTTGCAGCTAATATATTTTCCCATCTGTCACCATTTTCTAAAAGTTTTTCTTTATTATAAAACAACTCTTCTCGAGTTTCTGTTGCAAATTCAAAATTTGGACCCTGAACAATTGCATCAACTGGGCATGACTCCTCACATAGACCACAATAAATACATTTTAACATATCAATGTCATATCTTGTTGTTTTCCGACTTCCATCAGATCTTTCTTTAGATTCTATAGTAATTGCTTGCGCAGGACACACGGCTTCACAAAGTTTACATGCAATACATCTTTCCTCTCCATTGGGATATCTTCTTAGCGCATGCTCTCCTCTAGCCCTTGGACTGATTTTACCTTTTTCAAATGGATAATTAATTGTTTTTTTCTTTTTAAAAACCTCTTTAATCGCAACAGATAGTCCGATTATAAACTCGGTCATAAAAATTGTTTTTAAAAATCTTTTTAATTTCATAATTAAACCTTTGGCAATAAGTCAAAATATATTAAAAAACTCGAAGTCAAAACTACATATATTAAAGAAAAAGGTAAAAACATTTTCCAACCTAATTTCATTAATTGATCATATCTATATCTAGGAACTATTGCTTTAACCAGTGCAAATAAAATAAATAAAAACAACATTTTTATTATAAACCACGCTACTGGAGGTATTAAATTTAATGGATACAAATCAATTGGTGATAGCCATCCACCTAAAAATAAAATAGACCCTAACGCACACATCAAGAGAATGTTGGCGTACTCACCAAGCCAAAACATTGCATACATCATTCCAGAATATTCTGTTTGATATCCAGCAACTAATTCGGCCTCAGCCTCTGGTAAATCAAATGGAGGTCTATTTGTTTCAGCCAAAGCAGAAATAAAAAATATTACAAACATTGGGAACAAAGGTAGTATAAACCACATATCTTTTTGAGCTAAAACTATATCGGTTAAGTTAAGTGAGCCAACACAAAGCAAAACATTTATAATTATTACTCCTATGGAAACCTCGTAGGAAACCATTTGGGCAGCAGATCGGATTGAACCAAAAAAAGGATATTTAGAATTGGATGCCCATCCACCCATTATGATCCCGTACACACCTAAAGATGAAACTGCAAACAAATATAGTATACCAACATTTATATCTGCTAAAACTAAGTTCTCATCAAAAGGTATAACTGCCCAAGCAATTAATGCTAAGGTCATTGTAACAATAGGTGCAAGTATAAATATTATTTTGTTTGAAGTCGCCGGTATTATGATTTCTTTAAAAATATATTTTAAAGCATCAGCAAGTGACTGTAGTAATCCAAATGGTCCGACCACATTGGGGCCTCTTCTTTTTTGCACAAATGCCCAAACTCTTCTATCTAGCCATACTATCAAAGCAACTGCTGTAAGAACTGGCAAAACTAAAAAAATAATTTTATAAGTTTCTATTAACAGTGTTTCTAAATAAAATAATGACATTTATCCCTCAGTACCGGTCTTTTGAAAATCAATTTTTAAATTTCTGCACTCAGACATTGTCTTTGATGCCCTTGCAATTACATTAGAATAATAATAATCAATTGGTACGGTAATTACTTTCTCATCAAAAAATTTTCCTTTAACACTTTTTTCAAAAATATCTTTATTTTCTTTTAGGTTTAAATTTAAATAATTTAACATATTATCAATTAATTGGTCTTTGTTGTTAAAAAGATTTTTACTTTCCAATGATTGTGAAATTTCATTTATTATAATCCATTCTTCTTTAGAATTACCAGTTGGATATGATGCTTTAAATGCTTTCTGCATCTTTCCCTCTAAGTTAGTATAAAAACCATCTTGCTCCGTATAAGCTGGAGAAGGAAGTATAATATCTGCACTTTCAGCACCTTTATCACCATGGCTTCCTATATAAATTACAAATTCTTTATTTTTTTTAAATTTTATATTGTCCTGACCAAATAAAAAGACAATTTCTAATTTATTCTTATGTAGTAAATCTAAAGTATGATTAAATTCGTCAGACTCTCCTACTATCTTCAAATCATATCCTCCAACATTGGCTGCATCTTTAGAAATAATATTTAAAGGTATCCAATTTTCATCCATGTTACTTATATGATCATTTAAAAATTCTTTACATTTATTTAATAAATATTTTGCAGATTGTAGTAAGAAAAATGAGTAACCTAAAATAATTAAGGGTTTTTTTGCCTTTTTAAATTCATTGTAAATAGCACTTTGTTTTTCGAAAAATTCACTAACATCTCCCGTCGTATTACCAATAACTTTATATGGATATGTTAAATCACCTTGATCACCTATAGAATAAATATTTGTTTTGTTGTTTAAATAAGTTTTTCTAATTCTTGCGTTTAATATTGTGGCTTCATATCTTGGATTTGTTCCAATCAACAAAATAAAGTCACTATCTTCAATCCCGTTAATTTCAGAATTAAAAATATAATTAGATCTATTACTTAAATCTAAATATGTATAATCATGTCTAGAGTCTAAATTTTTAGATTTCAAAACTTTACTAAAAAATTCTTTAGCAGAATATTGTGTTTCCATATTTGTCAAATCGCCTGTAAAACCACCAATATTTAAAGGATCTGTACTAATTATTTTTTCTTTTATTATTTCAAGAGCATTACTCCAATCTGTCTCCTTAAAGACACCATTTTTTTTTATAAATGGGGTATCTAATCTTTGACTTTTTAATCCATCACACGCGTATCTTGTTTTGTCTGAAATCCACTCTTCGTTTATATCGTCATTAATCTTAGGCAGAATTCTTTTTACCTCCCATCCATAAGTGTCAATTCTAATATTTGAACCTACTGCATCCATTACATCTATACTTTCTGTTTTCTTAAGCTCCCAAGGTCTTGCCTCAAATACATAAGGTTTTGATGTTAGTGCTCCTACAGGACATAAATCTATCACATTAGCAGACAGTTCAGATTGCATTGATTTTTCTAAATAAGTTGTAATTTGCATATCTTCCCCTCTACCTATTGCACCTAATTCAGGTACCCCTGCAACTTCTGTTGCAAATCTAATACATCTTGTGCAGTGAATACACCTGGTCATTTGAGTTTTAATAAGTGGACCCATATATTTTTCAGGCACATGTCTCTTATTTTCCTTAAACCTCGATTTATCAATTCCATAAAACATAGATTGATCTTGTAAATCACATTCACCACCTTGGTCACAGACTGGGCAGTCTAATGGATGATTTGCTAATAAAAATTCCATTACACCTTTTCTAGCTTTCTCAACCTTTTCAGTATTAGTTCTTATTATCATGCCCTCAGAAGCAGGCATCGCACATGAGGCTACTGGCTTAGGAGATTTTTCCATCTCAACCAAACACATCCTACAATTTCCAGCTATTGAAAGTTTTTCATGGTAACAAAATCTTGGTATTTCAACTCCAGCCTTTTCACAGGCTTGAAGAACTGTTAAACCATCTTCAATTTCGATATTTTTATCATTTATTTTTAATTTAATCATTATTTATCAAGCAAATGTTGGTCCACTAAATATGGAATATTTCTGTCCTTCTTAACTAAAGGATTAAAATTATTTCTTTCTTCAATCTCTTTTTTAAAATGTCTAATTAAACCTTGTACCGGCCAAGATGATCCTTCACCGAAGGCACATATAGTGTGTCCTTCAATTTGTTTTGTTACATCCATTAACATATTTACTTCGTCTTTAGATGCTTCACCTTTAGCCATTCTTTCTAACATTCTCCACATCCAGCCAGAACCTTCTCTACAAGGTGTACATTGACCACAGCTTTCATGCTTATAAAACCTGGCTATTCGTGCCATACATTTTATAATATCTTGGTCTTTATTAATAACAACAATTCCAGCTGTTCCTAATCCACTTTTTTCTTTAACCAACGAGTCAAAGTCCATCGTAATTGTATCGCAAATTTCTTTGGGTAATAAAGGCATCGAAGATCCACCCGGTATAACTGCTTTTAGATTATCCCAACCACCGACGACTCCACCGGCATGTTTTTCAATTAATGTTTTTAAAGGTACTCCCATTTCCTCTTCAACATTGCATGGTTTATTAACATTTCCTGAAATACAGAAAATTTTAGTACCTGTATTTTTTGCTTTTCCAAGTGAAGAGAACCATTTTCCACCTCTTCTTAATATAGTCGGAATTACAGCAATAGTTTCAACATTATTAATAATTGTTGGACAACCATACAACCCAACTAAAGCCGGAAAAGGTGGTTTTAATCTTGGTTGACCCTTTTTACCCTCTAGACTTTCTAACAATGCAGTTTCCTCTCCACATATATAAGCTCCAGCTCCATAATGAATATAAATATCTAAATCCCAACCACTATTAGAGGCATTCTTCCCAATTAAATTTTTTTTATAAGCTTCATCAATTGCTTTTTGTAATCTTTGACCTTCAAAATAATATTCGCCTCTAATATAAATGTAACAAGTGTGCGCGTTTACTGCGTAAGATGCTAATAAACATCCTTCGATTAGTTTATGGGGCTCAAATCTTAATATGTCTCTATCTTTACATGTTCCAGGTTCAGACTCATCTGCATTTATTACAAGATAATGAGGTCTGGAACCCACTTCTTTAGGTGCAAATGACCACTTTAAACCCGTAGGAAAACCAGCACCGCCTCTTCCTCTTAATTCTGATAACTTGACTTCATCAATTATCCAATCTCTTCCTTTAGATATTAAATCTTTAGTATTAGACCAATCATTTCTTTTTATGGCTCCATTAATACCTGAATCCCCGTCATTATACAGATTCTGAAATATTCTGTCTTTATCTTGAAGCATTTTTTAAATCCATTAGAGTTTTTCTGTTATTTTCAGGCTCTGAATTAACTCTTCCTCTGTATGAACCTGGTTCAATATTTTCATCGTTTAATATTTTGTCAAAAATTTTAGATGTTTTTTCTTTATCAAGATCTTCAAAATAATCCTCGTTAATTTGCATCATAGGAGCATTTACACAAGCACCTAAACATTCAACTTCAACCCATGAGCACTTACCATCATTTGATAGTGTGTTTTGATTTTTCGATATTTTTTCTTTACAGGCTTCAACTAGTTTATATGCGCCTCTAATCATACATGGCGTAGTAGTACATACCTGTACAAAATATTTACCAACTGGTGATAAATTATACATGGAGTAAAATGTAGCTACCTCATATACTTTTATGTAAGGCATATTTAACAATTTAGCTATATATTTCATAGCCACTAATGGTATCCAATTATTATTTTGTCTTTGTGCCAAATATAAAAAAGACATAACAGCACTTTGTTGTTTACCACTAGGATAATTTTTAATTATATCATTAGCGATTTTTAAATTTTCCTCATTAAATTCAAAACTGTCTGGTTGATCTTTAGAAACTTTTTTTATACTCATCTATCTACCTCTCCAAATACAATATCCATAGAACCTAAAACAGCAGGAACATCAGCTAGCATATGGCCTTTAATTAAATAATCCATGGCTTGCAGGTGTGAAAAACCTGGTGCTCTTATTTTGCACTTATAAGGTTTGCTTGAACCGTCAGAAATTAAATATACACCAAATTCCCCTTTGGGCGCCTCTACAGCTGTATATATTTCGTCTTTATCTACTCTATATCCCTCTGTGAAAAGTTTGAAATGATGAATTAACGCTTCCATAGACTCTTTAATATCTTTTTTAGATGGTGTAGATATTTTTCCATCATTTGTTTTTACCGGACCTTTTGGCATTTGTTCCAAACATTGATTAATAATTTTTACACATTCTCTCATTTCTTCAACTCTACAAAGATAACGATCATAGCAATCACCATTTTTTCCAACTGGTATGTTGAATTCGAAATTATTATAACAATCGTATGGTTGTGATTTTCTTAAATCCCACGGTACACCTGAGCCTCTTAACATAACTCCCGAGAAGGAGTAATCTAGAGCGTCTTGCTTAGATACTATGCCTATATCCACGTTTCTTTGCTTAAAAATTCTGTTATCTGTTAGTAAGGTTTCCAAATCATCAATTATTTTTGGAAATGAATTACAAAACTCTGAAATTTCACTATCTAGACCAATTGGTAAATCTTTATGAACACCTCCCGCTCTAAAATAGTTAGCATGTAATCTTGAACCAGACACTTTTTCATAAAATCCCATTAATTTTTCTCTTTCCTCAAAACCCCAAAGTGTTGGTGTCAGTGCCCCAACATCCATTGCTTGTGTTGTAATATTTAAAAGATGACTTAATATTCTACCTATCTCACAAAACATTACTCTAATATATTGGGCTCTAATAGGTACATTAATTTTTAAAATTTTTTCTATTGCAAGCGCGAATGCATGCTCTTGATTCATTGGAGCTACATAATCAAGTCTATCAAAATATGGAACTGCTTGTGTGTATGTTTTGTGCTCAATAAGTTTTTCTGTTCCTCTATGCAATAACCCTATATGAGGATCAGCTTTCTCTACTACCTCACCATCAAGTTCTAGGATTAATCTTAAAACACCATGTGCAGCTGGATGCTGTGGACCAAAATTTAAATTCATTGTTTTAGTTTCTTTAGGCATTATTTCTTTGTTATTTCTTTAATATATTTTGTCCCCTCCCAAGGGCTCTCATAATCAAAATTTCTATAATTCTGTTCTAATTTTACTGGTTCGTAGATAACTTTTTTATCTTCCTCATTGTATCTAACTTCATTATGACCAGTAAGCGGAAAATCTTTTCGAAGTGGGTGCCCAGAAAAATTATAATCAGTTAATATTCTTCTTAAATCGGGATGGTCTTTGTAGTGTATTCCATACATATCAAAAACTTCTCTTTCCATCCAGTTAGAAGATGGAAAAATAGAAGTTATAGACTTAACTTGGTAATTTTCTTTAATTTCAAATTCGATATTTAGTCTTAAATTATTTTCATGGCTTAATAAGAAGTAAATTAATTTGAACCTTTTGTCTCTTTCAGGATAGTCTACAGCTGTTATATCAATTAATTGCCTAAATTTAGTTCTCGTATCATTTTTTAGAAATAAAATAACAGAATGCAAATCTTCCTCATCTATTTTTAATTTTAATTCATCGTGATTAATTGAAGATGAATTAATTTTAGTTGTAAGTTCTGAGTTTATTAATTTTTCTAAACTTTCAAGATTCATTTTATTATCTTTCTAGGGATCCTTTATTCCTTATTTTTTTTTGAAGCTGCATTATTCCATACAATAAAGCCTCCGCAGAGGGAGGGCATCCAGGTACGTAAATATCTACAGGAACAATCCTATCGCATCCTCTAACTACAGAGTAAGAATAGTGATAATAACCCCCTCCATTAGCGCAACTACCCATTGAGATAACGTATCTTGGTTCTGGCATCTGATCATAAACTTTTCTCAATGCAGGAGCCATTTTATTTGTTAGCGTTCCTGCAACAATCATTACATCAGATTGTCTCGGACTAGCCCTAGGAGCTGCACCAAATCTTTCAAGATCATATCTTGGCATAGACGTTTGCATCATTTCAACTGCACAACATGCAAGACCAAATGTCATCCAATGTAACGAACCTGTTCTTGCCCAATTTACCAAGTTATCCATTGATGTTGTGATAAATCCATTATCGCTAAAGTCTTTAGCTAAATCTTTAAATTCATCTGGTATTTTGTCTATTTTATTTAAAGTATCCATTTTTTATTCCCAATCTAAAGCACCTTTCTTCCATTCATAAATGAAACCAATAGTTAATATCGCTAAAAATATCATCATTGAAACAAAACCAAATATTCCAATCTTTCCTAAAGAGATTGCCCAAGGAAATAAAAATGCAATTTCTAGATCAAATATAATAAATAATATTGCTACTAAATAAAATCTCACATCAAATTCCATTCTGGAGTCATTAAAAGGTTCGAAACCGCATTCGTAAGGTGATAATTTTTCAGGATCAGGATTTTTTGGAGATAACATAAAGTTCAAAGTTATAAATCCAATACTTAATAGTAACGCTATCACTAAAAATAAGATAATCGAAAAGTAATCCTGTAAAAATGTTTCACCAATCATAATAATTAAAGTTTAATTTTTAAAATATTTAAATAAGAAAATTCTGAAAAGATTCTTACTATATTCTATTCTGCTGTTATATAAAGAGTAATTAATCATCATAAACAATGGTATTTTTTATATGTATATTTGTCTTAAATAACAGTGAAATTTAGTCACGTCCTTTGAGGCTAATTTATTACCTAATTTTAACTTTTGAGAATAATTATCAAATAATTGTGGCGGGAGTGACGGGACTCGAACCCGCGGCCTCCTGCGTGACAGGCAGGCGCTCTAACCAAACTGAGCTACACCCCCAAATGGTGGGTGGTAAAGGACTCGAACCTATGACCCTCTCGGTGTAAACGAGATGCTCTACCAACTGAGCTAACCACCCCATAAATAATCCAGAGATATACAACATAAAATTTGTAATGTAAAAACCCTTTTTTAAATGTATTATTGAAATAAATGATAATTAAATGCAACTCTTGTGAAAAAGAATTTGTTGTGCCAGACAATGCCATTACTACAGCTGGAAGATTAGTTCAATGCAGCTCTTGTGGAAACAAATGGACACAATATCCTATAGATAATAGCCCTAAAAAGCCCGTAATCAAGAAACCTGAAAAAAGCAATAATGCTAAAAAAGTTAAAAAGAGTAAGAGTCCAAAAAAAATAAGAAGAGAAGGACCTACTCTGTATTCACAAGAGTATTTAGAAAAAAAACATGGTATTAAAATTTCAGACAAAAAAGAAAAGAAAAAAGTAATTAAAAATAAGGTCAATATCTCATCAACTAGATTAGGTTTTTATGGTTCTATAGTTATTTATGGAATAATTTTAGTTGGATTGGTTGGAATTCTTAACTTAACGCAATCTATAATAATTTATAATTTCCCATTTACAAAAATTTATTTAGAATACTTATTCGAAACAATTAATAATATTAATATTTTAATTCAAGATTTTATATCAGGTTATTGATTATTTTTCCAAATCTTTGATATTTAAAAATTTCTCAGATAAATTTTTGTTATTTTTTTTAATTTCATTAAAAAAATTCCATGCAAGGACAACAATTGGTATATTTTTTTCTTTTATATTTTTCTTTGATTTGATTTGGATGTTTACCCCTGGCACAAATTTATTG